>Ga0070659_100000521_pt1 | contig 28233 bp, 25 predicted proteins | sample KBSC23metaG_FD_64666 | JGI IMG/M metagenome (GOLD analysis project Ga0070659, IMG submission 64666) | Corn rhizosphere microbial communities from Kellogg Biological Station, Michigan, USA - KBS C2-3 metaG | ecosystem: Host-associated > Plants > Roots > Rhizosphere > Soil ... | reverse complement strand
CTTGATTGTCGCGGCGTCACCTCTAGCCTAATGCCGCAAACGCCGAGGGGAAACGACGCCATGACTGATACGCTCGACGCCGCGAAGGCTAAGAACCCGGAACGACCCGAAGACCTGGGCTTCGATCCGGAGGCGTTGCGCGCCAAGTATCGAGCCGAGCGCGACAAGCGGCTGCGCGCCGACGGCAACGCCCAGTATGTCGAGATCGCAGGCGACTTCGCCCACTACCTGGACGACCCCTATGTGACGCCGGGCTTCACACGCGCCCCGCTGACCGACGAGGTCGAGGTGGTCGTGGTCGGCGGTGGCTTCGGCGGCCTGCTGGCCGGCGCGCGGCTGAAGGAAGCCGGCCTGACCGACATCCGGATCATCGAGAAGGGCGGCGATTTCGGCGGCACCTGGTACTGGAACCGCTATCCCGGCGCAGCCTGCGACATCGAGAGCTACATCTACCTGCCGCTGCTGGAAGAGATCGGCTACGTGCCGAAGGAGAAGTACACCCGCGCGCCGGAGATCCTGGCCCATAGCCGCGCGATCGGCGAGCACTTCGGGCTCTACGATGGCGCGCTGTTCCAGACCGAGGTGAAGGCCATGCGGTGGGACGACCAGGCGGCCCGCTGGATCGTCGAGACCAACCGCGGCGATGCGCTTCGGGCGCGCTTCGTGGTGATGGCCAACGGGCCGCTGCACCGCCCGAAGCTGCCGGGCATCCCGGGAATCGAGAGCTACAAGGGCCACTCATTCCACACCAGCCGCTGGGACTATGAATACACCGGCGGCACGAACGAAGGCGGGCTGACGGGACTGGCCGGCAAGCGGATCGGCGTGATCGGCACGGGCGCGACAGCCGTCCAGTGCGTCCCGCACCTGGGCGCCGGCGCCGGCGAGCTCTTCGTCTTCCAGCGCACGCCGTCCTCCATCGACGTGCGCAACAACCGTCCGACCGATCCGGAATGGGCGAAGAGCCTGGAGCAGGGCTGGCAGCAGCGGCGGATGGACAACTTCAACATCCTGCTCTCCGGCGGCTTCCAGCCCGAGGATCTGGTCAACGACGGCTGGACCGACATCATCGGCAACATCCTCCTGATCGCGCGCAAGAAGATGGAGGCGGGCGAGACGGTGGAGGATCCGGCGGCGCTGATGCAGCTGGCCGACTTCAAGAAGATGGAGCAGGTGCGCGCGCGGGTGGACAGCGTGGTCCAGGACGCGGCGACCGCCGAGGCGCTGAAGCCCTACTACAACCAGTTCTGCAAGCGGCCGTGCTTCCACGATGAGTATCTGGCGACCTTCAACCGGCCGAACGTCCACCTGATCGACACCCAGGGAAAAGGCGTCGAGCGGATCACCGAGAAGGGGATCGTGGCCAACGGCGTCGAATACGAGCTCGACTGCATCATCTACGCCACCGGCTTCGAGGTGGGCACGGCCTTCACCCAGCGGTCCGGCTATGAACTCTACGGCCGCGGCGGCCAGGCCCTGACCGAAAAGTGGCGGGACGGGGTCTCGACGCTGCACGGCCTGCACAGCCGCGGCTTCCCCAATTGCTTCATCATCTCCAACACCCAGTCTGGGTTCACCGCCAACTTCCCCCACATGATCAACGAGCAGTCCAAGCACATCGCCTATGTGCTGAAGCACTGCGCCGAGCATCAGGTGCGGGTGGTCGAGGCCTCCGAAGAGGCGGAGAACGCCTGGGTGCAGACGATCATCGACCTTTCGATCATGCGCCAGAAGTTCCTCGAGGAGTGTACGCCCGGCTACTACAACAACGAGGGCAACGTGCAGGCGATGAGCGCCCGCAACGGCTCCTACGGCGCGGGGCCCGTGGCCTTCGTCAAGGTGCTGGAGGACTGGCGGGCGGAGGGGAGCCTGAAGGGGTTGGAGCTGAACTAGCGGCGGCCAGGTCGCGCTCCGCCCTGCGTGCGCCGGCCAGGATGCCGGGCAGGGCGTAGTTGCCCTCGTGGCAGGCGTATTCGTAGATCGGCCCGGCGGTTCGGTTGAGCGGCATCTCGCCGGACCAAGCCTGGGTGTAGTTGGTCCGGTCGTCGACGGAGAACCGGTAGACGATGCTGTCGCGGCCCGTGCGGGTGAACCGTTCGACGACCTTCGCGCCCTCGGCGACCAGCACATAGTCTCCGGCGTTCCAGTGCCAGCGCTCGCCCGGATTGAAGTTGACGGTTTCCACGACCAGGGTGTCGCCCTCCCACCAGCCGACGCTGTCGCCCATCCAGGGTTTGATGACCGCGGGCGCGTGGCGGCGGTCGCGCAGGCGCACGATGCGGGCGTCGTGGTTCATCTCGGCCAGGATCACCACGTAGTCGCGGGTCTGCAGGATCTGCAGCTGGGCGTTCTCGCCGGGATTCACGAACGGCGGGCCCGCGCTGCCGCCGACGCCCAGCACGCAGCGCTCGTCGAAGGGCCGTGTCTCCGGATTGTCGAAGACGTGATCGTCGCCGTATTCGGCGGCCTTGGCCTCCGCCTTGGCGGCGGCGGTGTAGGGAAGCCGACCGTCGGCCGGATCGACGATCCAGGAGGAGCGGATCTGCTTGCCGATCCGCGCGAGGTCGCCGGACGGCAGGAAGTACAGATCTTCCGCTTCCTGGCCGACCGCGTCGGTGGCCGGCGGCGGTGCATCGGAGGCGGTGGGAACGTGCCGCTTCTTCGCAGCGGTCTCGCGCTCATAGCGGGCGGCCTCGGCGGGGCTCACAACGAGGGACTTGAGCTCGGGTGGCCGCTGCATGTGGGTCAGGGAGGCGTTTGACCAGACGCCTTGCAGGTCCGGCGCGCCATAGGCCGTGCGTGGCGCGCGATAGGGGCCGGCCCAAGCGGCGGTGGCCACGCAGACGCAGATCAGCGCAGCCGCGGCGCGCCGGGCGTGGGTCGCCATCATCCGCTGACGTCCACCGCCTCGATCGCCTTGCCTTCCTTGTCGGCCTTGCGGGCGCCGGCCAGGATCCCGGGCAGGGCGTAGTTGCCCTCATGGCAGGCGTATTCGTAGACCGGGCCAGGCGCGGAATTCAGCGGCATCTCGGCCTTCCATACCTGGCTGTAGGTCGCCGGGTCGTCGACCTCGAAGCGATAGAGGATCTGCTTCGGCGAAACGCGGGTGAAGCGCTCGGTTACCTTGGCGTTGGGCGACAGGAGGATCGAGTTGTTGAAATAGGGCCGCAGGCTCTCGCCCGGATTGAAGTTGGTGGTCTCGACCACCAGGGTGTCGCCCTCCCACCAGCCGAAGCTGTCGCCCATCCAGGGCCGGATGTTCGGCGTGGGATGCTTGCGGTCGGTCAGGCGGATGATCCGCGCGTCGTGGTTCATCTCCACGAGGATCACCACGGCATCCTTGGACTGCACGATCTGGTAGTTGTTGTTGTAGAGCACGTTCAGCATCGGCGGACCGGCCGTAGACCCGAAGCCTAGGATGCAACGCTCGCCGAGCGGCCGGTTTTCAGGCCCGTCCCAGCTATTGCGCGCCTTGCGCAGGGCGTCCACGTAAGCCTTGTGGCCGGCGACGCTGTAGGGGAGTTGCCCGTCGGCCGGGTCGACGATCCATGAGGTGCGCACCTGGCCATCGATGCGGCCCAGGCTGACGCCTGGGTCGGTCCAGGAGGCGTTGTAGCCGCCGGGGTCGTCGGCGACTGGCGGGGCGCCGGTCTTGGGATCGGTGGGCCGGTCCTGGGCCGCGCGGGCGGCGGCGCGGCGCTTTTCCAACGCGGCGGCCTCGGCCTCTGTCAGGGTCAGGGTCTTGAACATCGCCGGCCGCTGCAGGCTGGTTAGGGAGGCGTTGGTCCAGGTCCCCTGCAAGTCAGGTTGGCCGAAGCCGTTCTTCGGTGCGTGATAGTCGGCCGCCTGGGCGGCGGTCGCGATCAGCAGGGCGGCGAGGGCGGGGGCGGCGGCGAGCTTGAGCATGGCGGGATTGTTGGCCCCGCCGGCCCGGCTGGCAAGCGGCTCAGTGTGGCGGCTCTCGGCGCGCCAGCGCGTTCAGCTCCGCGATGCGGCGGGCGTAGGACGCCGCGAGATCCAGGGTGGAGCGGTCGGCGGCGATTTCGCTGGCGATCAGCCAGTCTTCCTGCGAGGCGCGAAGCGGCATCGGCGGCGCGCCGGCGTCCAGCGCGCGCTGATAGGCGAGGCGCATCTCCTGGTCCGCGGCCGCAAGGCTCGCGTTGCTGCAGATCGCGCGGTCGGCGCGGGTCGGCGCAGCGTCGCACGGGCCAGCGGTGCGGGCGGGCGCAGGCTCGCGCGCCCTTGCCGCCGAAGCCGCACTGCGAAGCGCCGGTGCGGGGTCGGCATGAGCGCCGACGGTCTTCGAGGCCATTCGCGCCTGCGGCAGGGTCTCAGCGCGCGGCGGCCCCGGCGGCGCGATCGCCTTCGGTCCGGGCACGGACGCGACGACGTCCGGCTGACGCTGGTCGGGTGTGGTGGCCGGCGCGGGCGGAGGAGCCGGCGAGCGCGGCGCGAACGAGCGCAAGGTCAGGGTTCCGCAGACGCCGATAACGATGCCGAACGCCAGGACCAGGGCGATGATCAGCAGGCTCGACCAGTCGAAGCCTTCGGTCTCTTCTAAGTCCTCTTCGGTCCGCTGCTGTGCAGCTTGAGCAGGTTTGCGCCGCAGATGTCGCGGCAACTCACCCTCATAGATCATGTATGGCTGATCGAAATCGTGCGTCGTCATGACGAAATCGTCCCCGCCACATCTACCGGACTTAGCTCAACTTCCTATTCACGCCACAACTAGAGCATTCCGTCAAAACTTCATTATGGTTAATGAAACACAAATTGGTGTGTCTGAAGACTTCTGAATCCCGAAGGGCGGCCATTGTGGGTTGTGGAACATGGCATGTGGCCCAAAAGCAAAGAGGCCGCTCTCGCGGCCTCTCGCTAGACTTGCCGTCGTCTTGAGCCGGCGGTTCAGTGGACGCCGGGCTTGGACGCCGCCGCAGCCGATGCTTCCTTCTCCTGGCGGCGTGCGCCGGCCAGGATCGCAGGCAGGGCGTAGTTGCCTTCGTGACAGGCGTATTCATAGACGATGCCCTTGAGGGGGGCGAAATTGTACTCACCGCCCCAGGGCTTGTCCCAGGTGTCGGGGTCCTCGACCTGGAACTGGTAGTTGACCCGCGTCGGCGTCACGCGGGTGAAGCGCTCGATCACCTTGAGGTTTTTCCACGAGCCCATGAAGGCGTCGCTCTGCGGGAAATTGGTGGTCTCGACCACCAGGGTGTTGCCCTCCCAATGGCCGATGGAGTCGCCCATGAACGGGCGTACGTTGCTGGGCAGGTGGCCGCCCTTCAGGCGGATGATCCGCGTGTCGTGGATCAGCTCGACCTGGATCGCGACCGCGTCGGGTGTCTGGATGATGTAATAGTCGTTGTTGTAGTAGCCATTGGAGAGCATCGGCGGCGTCGAGTTGCGTCCGAAGCCCATGATGCAGCGCTCGCCGAGCGAGCGGTTTTCGTAGCTGTCGTAATTGTCGCGGTAGCGGCCGCCGGCCGGGGCGCCGCCGGCCTTGCGGGGCGGCGGCTGGCCGTTGGCGGTGGTCAGGATGGACGAGCGGTACTGGCCGTTCACCTCCATCATGTGCGCGCCCGGATCGATCCAGAACGTGTTGTAGCCGCCCACGTCGCCGCCGGCCGCGGCGAAGTCCGGCCGGATCGCGACGAGCTTGGCCTCAGCCGAATCCTTGTCGGTGACCTTGCCGGGCCCCTTCTTCTGGTCCGTCGGCCGGTCAGCCTCGGCGAGCGCCTCGGCGAAAGCCTTCTCCAGTCCCTTGGCCTCCTCCGGCGAGACGATCAGCTTGTCGGTGAGCTTGGTGTTGCGCACGAGCGGCGTCATGGTCGCGTTGCTCCAGTAACCGGAGATGTCCGGCTGACCGAAGGCGGTTCTGGGCGGCGTCCAGCCAGACGGCGGGATCGTGGGATCGGCCGCGGCGCCGGCCGGCTTCGTAGCCTTGGCCGCCGGGGCCGCGTGGGCGGCCATCCCCAGCGCGGCGGTGGAAAGGGCGGTCCCAAGCGCGAGGACAAGGACGCGACGCATGACGTTAGACTCCCGATGACTCATGCGATTGGGCTCGCACGATTTGATCCTTAGTGGATCATAACACCAAATCCGCCTTACGTATGGGTAAGCAACAGGCTTAGGCGTTGCGGGCCGTCAGGCCGCCGTCCACCGGGATCGTCGCGCCGGTGATGTACGAGGCGGCGGGCAGGCAGAGGCTCAAGGTGACGTGCGCGACTTCGTCGGGACGGCCATAGCGGCCGAGCGCGGTGCGCCGCTTGGCGAAGGTCTGCCGGTCGGCCTCGGGAATGGCCTCCGTCATGCCGGTGAGGATCGGGCCGGGGCAGACGCAGTTGACGGTGATTCCCTCGCGGCCGAGCTCGACGGCCAGCGCGCGGGTGAGGCCGGTCACCCCGGCCTTGGCGGCGGCGTAGGTGCTGTCGCGCGCCGTCGCGCCCAGCGCTTCGGTCGAGGCGATGTTGACGATTCGCGGCGCGGCGGACTTCCGCAAGTAGGGTAGGGCGGCGCGGATGATGCGCTGATGGGCGGTCAGGAGGATCGCGACGGATCGGTCCCAGACCGCCTCGTAGTTCGCCGCATCGATCGCCGCGAAGCCGCTGACGCCGGCGTTGTTGATCACGATGTCGATGCCGCCGAAGCGCTGTGCGGCCCCAGCGATGACAGCTTCGATCGCGGCGGGATCGCCGACATCCAGCGTCCAGGCCTCGGCGCTGAAACCGCGGTGCGTCAGGTCGTCGGCGACTTCGCGGACGCTTTCAGCGGCGATATCGGCGAGCGCGACGTGTGCGCCCGCGGCGGCGAACACCTCGGCGGTGGCGCGGCCCATGCCGCTCGCTGCGCCGGTGATGAAGGCGGTGAGCCCCGCCACGGACCTGACATCGGTGGTCACAGGGAAAGCCCTCCATCGACGATCAGGGTCTGGCCGACCACATAGGCGGCGAGCGGCGAGGCGAGGAACAAGGCGGCGCCGGCCATGTCCTGCGGCGTGCCTATCCGTCCGAGCGGGATCGCGCGCAGAGCGCCCTCGCGGCGCTCCGGATGTTCGGTGGTGACCTTGGTGAGCTTGGTGTCGACTAGGCCGGGCGCCAGGCCCACGACGCGGATGTCGTCGCGCGCCCAGGCCTCGCCCAGGGTCTTGGTCAGGCTGACGGCGCCGGCCTTGGAGGCGGCGTAGGCCGGATTGCCGCGGTTGGAGGTATAGCCGGAGACCGAGCTCACGATGACGATCACGCCGCGACGCGCGGCCAGGCTGTCGCGGAATTTCATGGCGCAGGCCATCAGGCTGTCGAGGTTGACGGCCATCACCCGGTCCCAGCCCTCCGGCTGGAACTCGCCGCGGCGGTAGACGACCGTCCCCTGGCACAGGATCAGCACGTCGAGCGCCTCGGGCCCGCGCGCGGCCTCGACCTGGGCGCGGTCGCCGACATCGACCTGTGCATAGGCAAGCCCCTTCAGGTCGGAGCCTTCGACGCCGTCGTAGTCCTCAGCTTTCGCCCGCGTGCCCCAGACCTGCACCGCCGCTCCGCGCTCGGCGAAGGCGTGAGCTATGCCATTGCCGATGCCGCTGGAGCCGCCGACCACCAGCACCGCCTTGCCGCTGAAATCGAGCTCGTTCATCCGCTAGCGTCCTCTGAACACGGGCTCGCGCTTCTCGATGAAGCTGGCGACGCCCTCCCTGTGATCCTCGGTGCGCATCAGCTCGCGGATGGAGGCCATGGCCCAGGTCCCGATCTCCTGCGGATCGCCATAGGCTGTGCGGTTCAGGCCCTGTTTCAGCCGCTGAACCGCGAGCGGCGGGTTGGCCGCGATGCGGGCGCCCAGGGCGCTGGCGCGGGACAGGAGCTCGGCATGGGCCACGACCTCGCTGACCAGGCCGATGCGCAGCGCCTCGCCCGCATCGATGATGTCGCCGGTGAACAGCAGTTCGGCCGCCTTGGCCGGACCGACGATGGCGGGCAGGCGGTAGAAGCCGCCGACGTCGCTCACCAGGCCGCGTTTCACGAAGAGCTCGGCGAAGCGGGCCTTCTCCGAGGCGATGCGGATGTCGGCGAAGAGGGCGAGCTCCATGCCCCAGCCGACCGCCGCGCCGTTCACCGCTGCGATCACCGGCTTGGCGCATTCGACCGCGGCCATGGCGGCTGGCGTGGGCTTGATCTCGGCGGGCGCCGCTCGGCCGGAGACCGACTTCGGGCCGGCCATGATCTCGCCCACGTCGTCGCCGGAGCAGAAGGCGGGGTCAGCGCCCGTGACAATCACGGCGCGAACGTCCTCGTCGGCCGACGCCGCTCGGAAAGCCGCTTCCAACTCGTCGTAGGCTCGGTAGTTCAGCGCATTGCGCCGCTCGGGCCGGTTGAGGGTGACGGTGGCCACATGTCCGTCGAGCGCGCAGAGCACGCAGGTGAAATCCGTCGTCCGTTCCAGCAGCCCGGCCATGTTGGTGTCCTTCCCTGCGAGGATCGTCGCACGGCCGCCGGTCAGGTCAACGCTGACGCTGGGTGACCCTTGCCACCGCGCACGCCAGCGCGGACCATGGCCGCCACAGGAGCGAGGCGAATGCCCGAATTCAGGACCATCGACGCCGGCGCGGCGCAGATTCGTGTCGCGGTGGAGGGCGAGGGGCCTCTGGTCCTCATGGTCCACGGCTTTCCGGAGAGCTGGTTCTCCTGGCGCCACCAGCTCGGCCCGGTCGCGCAGGCCGGGTTCACCGCCGCCGCGATCGACGTGCGCGGTTACGGCGCTTCGGACAAGCCAGGCGACGTCGCGGCCTACGATATGGAGAGCCTGACGGCCGACGTAGCAGGGGTGGCGAAAGCCCTTCAGCCGGATGCGCCGGCGATCCTGGTCGGCCACGACTGGGGCGCGCCCATCGTCTGGAACTCGGCCCTGTCGCGGCCGGAACAGTTCTCGGCGGTGGCGGGCCTTTCGGTGCCGTTCTCGGGCGTGCCCAACCGCCCGTTCACCGAGATTTTCAAAGAGGCCTTCACCGACAAGGGCCAGTTCTTCTACCAGGCCTGGTTCCAGGACGTCGGGCCGCCGGAGGCCGAGGCCGAGGCCGATGTGCGCGGCTTCCTGCGCAAGTTCTACTACGGCATCTGCGGCGAGGCGCCGCCTGGGACCTGGCCACAGAAAAAACATGGCGCGACGCTGCTGGAAGGCATGGTCGACCCCGAGGTCTTCCCAGCGTGGCTGACGCCGGCGGACCTCGACTACTACGTCGATGAGTTCGAAGGGTCGGGCTTCTTCGGGCCGATCAGCCGCTACCGCAACCACGAGCGCGACTATGTCTGGATGCAGCAGTTCCGCGGCCGCAAGCTCGACATGCCGACGCTGCTGATCGGCGGCGACCGCGACCCGGCGTTCAACGGCTTTGGCCGCATCCCGGACCCCGCCGCGATGATGCGCCAGCACGTCAGCGACCTGCGCAGCGTCCACGTGCTGGCCGGCTGCGGGCATTGGACCCAGCAGGAGCGGCCGGCCGAGGTGAACGCGATCCTGGTCCCCTGGCTGAAGGGGCTCTGAAATGGCGGACCTGGAGCTGCGCCAGGACGGTGAGGTGGTCTGGGCGACGATGAACCGCCCGTCGCGGCTGAATGCGTTGAGCCGCGGCCTGGTCACCGAGCTTCGCGAGTTCTTCGTGGGCCTCTATTGGCGGCGCGACGTGCGGGTCGTGGTGCTGCAAGGCGCCGGCGACAACTTCTGCGCTGGCCTGGACCTGAAGGAGCGCGGCGACCCGCAAGGCTCGCGCTCGGTCGGCGCGGGCCTCACCCGCCAGCGCGAGATCAGTGAGATCGTCATCGCCATGCGCCGCTGCCCGCAGCCGATCGTGGCCTGCGTGAACGGGGCGGCGGCCGGCGGCGGCTTCGCGCTGGCGCTGGCGTCGGACGTGCGGATCGCGACGCCGAGCACGCGGATGAACGCCGCCTTCATCCGCATCGGGCTGTCGGCCTGCGACATCGGGGTGAGCTATTTCCTGCCGCGGATGGTGGGCTCGTCAGTGGCCGCCGAATACATGCTGACCGGCCGCTTCATCAACGCCGAGCGGGCCTACCAACTCGGCCTTGTCAGCCGGGTCGTACCGGCCACGCAGTTGGAGGCCGAGGCGCGAGGCTTCGCTGCGGACATGCTGCACGCCACGCCGCTCGGACTTCGCCTGACCAAGGAGGCGCTGAACCACGCCATCGACGCCCAGGGGCTCGAGGCCGCCATCGCCATGGAGGACCGCAACCAGATCCTGGCGAGCTCGGACGGCGACTTCCAGGAGGGCGTCGCGGCCTTCCTCGAGAAGCGCGCGCCGAACTATGCGAAGCGCGAGGGTTGACGATGATCCGGCTCTATCACTGCGCCGACGCCCGCTCGTTCCGCCCGCTCTGGGCGATGGAGGAGCTGGGCCTCGACTATGAGCTGACGGTGATGCCGTTTCCACCGCGCTACCGGGCCAAGGAATACATGGCGGTCAATCCGCTGGGCACGATCCCCGCGATCATCGACGACGACACCTTCATGACGGAGTCGGCGGCCATCGTGCAGTACCTCGTCACCCGTTACGGGCCGAGCGATCTCGATGTGAGTGTCGGCGATCCGGCCTATGGCGCGTGGCTGAACTGGCTACATTTCGGCGAGGCGACGCTCACCTTCCCGCAGACCCTGGTACTGCGCTATCGGCGCTTTGAGCCCGGCAAGGCCGAGGTCGTGGCCGATGACTACGCCAAGTGGTTCCTGGCGCGCCTCAGGGCCGTCGATCGGGCTTTGGAAAAAGGCGACTGGCTCTGCGCGGGGCGGTTCACCGCGGCGGACATCTCGGTCGGCTACGCCCTGCTGCTCGCCACCCAGCTGGGCCTCGACGCCGAGTTCACCCCGGCCGTCGCCGCCTATTGGGCGCGGCTGCAGGCACGTCCTGCGTTTCAGGCGGCCAAGGCCTCGCAGGTCCGCCATGCGCCGGCCGGCGCGGAGGCGTTCCCGACATGAGGAACCGGCGATGATCACGCTCTACGACCACCCGCTCTCGCCCTATGGCCAGAAGGTGAAGATCGCCCTGCGCGAGAAGGGCGTGGCCTTCGAGACGGTCTCGCCGGGCGGCCTGGGCGCGGGCGGCGCGGCGGGCGCGTTCGCGCAGGCCAACCCGCGCGCCGAGGTGCCGACCCTGGTGGACGGCGAGGCCGCGGTCTTCGATTCCACGGTGATCCTCGAATATCTCGAAGAGGCCTATCCCACGCCACCCATGCTGCCGGCCTCGCCCGCCGACCGGGCGCGGGTGCGGATGATCGAGGAGGTGATGGACACCCACTTCGAGCCGATCTCCTGGGGCCTGTCGGAGCTACGCTGGTTCAAGCGTGCTGAGGGCGAACAGGCTGCGGCGCTCGAAGCCGCGGCCGCGCGGCAAGTGGCGGGCTTCCATGCCTGGCTGGAGCGCCAACTCGGTGGGCGCGAATGGTTCAATGGCGAGGCCTTCGGCTGGGGCGACCTTGCGGTGGTCCCGTTCCTGAACGGTGCAGCCGGGCAGGGCCTGCCGCCGCCGGCGGACTCGAAGCTCGCCGGCTGGCTCGCCCGCGCCAACGCCCGTCCGTCGGTCGCCGACACCGTGGCCGAGATCGCCGCCATGGCGCGCACGACAGGCATGGCCAATGTCGCGGAGTTGGTCGAGAAGGGCCTCTTCAAGCGCGAATACCGCGATCATCGCCTGGAATGGATGATCAAGTCCGGCGGCGTCGAGGTGGTGCTGAAGGGCCTCGAGCGCGGCAACATCCGCTTTTCGCCCGACTTCCACTGACAAAAAAGGCGCTCAGGCTTACGTCGGGGCGCGCTTGCTACCGCCCTGCGTTGGCCTAGGGTTTCGGCCAACGACAAAAAAGGGAGGAGGCTCGCGATGACCCCCGCTGACGACCAAGGCGCCGTCGCCGCCGCGCCGCCGCCGTTCAAGCCGCTGCCGCAGAAGGCGCCCGACGTCACGATCGAGAAGACCGCCGACGGGACCTACTACGTCCGGTCCAACCATCCGCCGGGCGACGGCCCGCGCTCGATCGCCCATCTGCTGGCCGAGCGTGCAGAGGCCCATCCCGACCGGCCCTACATCCTGCAGCGCGCGCCGGGGCACGGGCCCTGGGGCGGCGTCACCTACGGCGAGGCCAGGCGGGCCGCGGACGGCGTCGCTCAGTGGTTGCTGGACCACGGCCTGACGGGCGCCGACAGCGTCATGGTGCTCTCCGCCAATTCGGTGGAGCACGCGCTGGTCATGCTGGGGTGCTACACGGCCGGTGTGCCGATCGCGCCGATCAGCCCGGCTTACAGCCTGATCTCGTCGGACCACGCCAAGCTGAAGCACTGCTTCGCCACGGTGCGGCCGCGCGTCGTATTCGCCCAGTCGAGCGCCATGTTCGCCAGCGCTTTCGAAACCTTGAAAGCGCTGGACCCGTCCCTGACCTTCGTCTCGGTGGACGGCGAGAACGGGACGATCGCGCTCTCGGAACTGACCTCGACGGCGCCGACGCTCGCGGTGGAAGCGGCCCGCGCGCGGATCGATCATGGCACGGTCGCGAAGTACCTCTTCACCTCCGGCTCGACGGGCATGCCCAAGGGCGTGCCCCAGACGCACGGCATGTTCGCGGGCGTCATCGCCGGCGGCGAGGGCTTGCGCGACGAGCCGGTCGACCCGAACCTTGTCCCGCAGAGCCTGGAGTGGATGCCCTGGAGCCATATCTCCGCGGGCAACATCGGCTTCAACGGCGTGCTCTGGGCCGGCGGCACCCTGCATCTCGACGAAGGCAAGCCGATCGCCGGAATGTTCGAGACGACGATCAGGAACCTGAGCGAGATTTCGCCGATGGGCTTCGGCTCGGCGCCGGTGGCCTTCGGCATGTTGGCCGAGGCGATGGAGGCCGATCCGGTGCTGCGGCGCAGCTTCTTCAAGAACCTGCGCAGCATGGGCTATGGCGGCGCGACGTTGTCGACGGATGTCTCGCAGCGCATGCAGGCGCTGGCGATCGCCGAGACCGGCTATCGGATCCCGCTGGTGACCATGTACGGGGCCACCGAAACGCAAGGGATCACCGTCGTCCACTGGATCACCGAGCGGGTCGGCCTGATCGGCCTGCCGCTGCCAGGAATCACGCTCAAGCTGGTCCCCAACGGCGCCAAGCTGGAGGTCCGCGTCAAGGGCCCCACGGTGACGAGCGGCTATCACAACGACCCGCAGAAGACGGCGGACGCCTTCGACGAAGAGGGCTTTTACAAGCTGGGCGACGCCTGCCGGTTCCTGGACCCGGACGACCCGTCACAGGGCCTGGTTTTCGACGGGCGGGTCACCGAGGATTTCAAGCTCGACTCCGGCACCTGGGTTTCGGTCGGCACGCTGCGGCCCGACCTCGTAGCCGCCTGCAGCCCCTTTGCCCTGGACGTCGTGGTGACGGGCCAGGACAAGCCTTTCGCCGGGGCGCTCATATGGCCGTCGCCGGCGGCGATGGCGGGCCTTGGCGAGGACGCGCCGGCCAGGGTCGAGGCGATCCTTCGCGACCGCATCTCCGCCTTCAACGCCACGGCCGGCGGCTCCTCGCGGCGCGTCGGCCGCTTCCTGGTGCTGAAGGACCTGCCGTCGATCGACGCCGGCGAGATCACCGACAAGGGCTATGTGAACCAGCGGGCTGCGCTGGAGCGGCGGCATGCGGATGTCGACGCCCTCTATGCCCGCGAGCCCGGCCCCGGCGTGGTAGCGCTCTAGGCCATGGCCCAAGAGATCATCCTGCACCACTACGACACCTCGCCCTTCTCGGAGAAGGTACGCGTCATGCTGGGCGTGAAGGGGCTCTCCTGGCACTCGGTGATCCAGCCGGTGATCATGCCCAAGCCCGAGCTGATCCCGCTGACCGGCGGCTATCGGCGCATCCCGGTGCTGCAGATCGGCGCCGACATCTACTGCGACACCCAGGTGATCCTGGCCGAGATCGAGGCGCGCCATCGCAAGCCCGACGTGATCCGCGCCGCCGACTGGGCCGTCAACCTGTGGGCCGACAGGCTGTTCTTCCAGGCGACCGTGGCGGTGGTGTTCGGCGAGATCGGCGACGCCGTGCCGGCGGAATTTGTCGCCGATCGGGAGAAGCTCTCCGGGCGGCCTTTCGACGTCGCCGCCATGAAGGCCGCCGCCGGGCCGATGAAGGCCCAATGGCGGGCGCACGCCGCGTGGATCGAGCGTGGGCTGGGCAGCAACGATTTCCTCGGTGGATCAACGCCTTCACTTTCTGACATCGCAGCCTACATGAACGTCTGGTGGCTGGCGCGCGCGGCGCCGGCGGCTGCGGAAGGCCTGCTCGGTGGCCTGACCAAGACCCTGGGCTGGCGCGAACGAATGAAGGCGTTGGGCCACGGCCGGCGCAGCGAGATGAGCGGCGCCGAGGCCCTGCGCGCCGCCGCCGCGGCCACGCCCTGCGGGACCCAGGCGAGCGACCCGTCCGACCCGTCCGGCCTGAAGCCCGGCGACGCCGTGACGGTTTGTGCGGACGACTACGGCCGCGACCCGGTCGAGGGCCGGCTGGTGGCGGTCAACGCCGAGCGCATCACCATCGCCCGCGAGTGCGGCGAGCTCGACGTCGTCAATGTGCATTTTCCCCGCGTCGGCTACCTGCTGGCGGGGGCTTGAGACCCTGGAGGCTTCGATGAACGACCGCGTGAGCGTGGACATCAAGGACGGCGTCGCCGACGTGCGCCTGATCCGCGTCGACAAGATGAACGCCCTGGACGACGCCATGTTCTCCGCCCTGATCGAGACGGGCGATCGGCTGAAGGCCGAGGCGGGCGTGCGGGCCGTGGTGCTCTCCGGCGAGGGGCGAGCGTTCTGCGCGGGACTCGACATGAGCAGCTTCCAGGCCATGGCGTCCGGCACGCGGGGCAGTGGCGGCGGTGACGCCTCGAAGGCCCTGCTGACGCCGAAACGCACCGAAGGCGGGTCGAACCGCGCCCAGCACGCCTGCATGGTCTGGCGCGAGATCCCCGTGCCGGTGATCGCCGCGGTGCATGGGGTCGCCTTCGGCGGCGGCTTCCAGCTCGCGCTTGGGGCGGACATGCGCTTGGTGGCGGCGGACGTGAAGCTGGCGGTGCTGGAGATCAAGTGGGGCCTGATCCCGGACATGGCCGGCATGGTTCTGATGCGTGGCCTCGTGCGCGACGACGTGGCCCGGGAACTCACCTATACCGGCCGCATCTTCGGAGGCGAGGAGGCGGTGGCCATGGGCCTGGCGACCCGGGTCTGCGCCGATCCGCGCGCCGAGGCGCTGGCGCTGGCCGCGGAGATCGCGTCCAAGAATCCGCACGCCATCCGCGCCGGCAAGCGGCTGCTGAACCTGATGGGCGAGGGCGACCAGCACGCGATCCTGTTGGCGGAGAGCCGCGAGCAGGGCGCACTGATCGGCTCCCCGAACCAGGTCGAGGCCGTTATGGCCAACCTGCAGAAGCGAGCGGCCGTGTACGCTGACTAGGGGTGAGCAGAGCGTGACCCCGGCTGAAGCCGCCCCTAAAGCGCAGTTGACCGCTGCGCTTCGCTTTCGGCTGGTGGCCGTCTCGGTCTTGTTGCTCAGTTTGCCCCTTGCCGTGGCGCTCTTCCTGGCGGCCCTGCTCGTTCACCAGACGGTCTTGGTCCGAGGGGCTCTGGCGGCGCTGACTGTCGGCCTGCTTGCGCAGGTCGTCATCTCGGGCTGGCGGGGGTGGCTGCTATGGAAGCTGGAAGCCTGGCGAGGCTTGGACGGGCGCCAATACTCGCGCGCGGCAAAACCGGGACTATTCGCGATCTATCTGAGTTGTCATCTCTTTGGCGCAGCAACCCTAGCCGCAACCGCTAGCTACTTGGCCTGGATAGCAGCTAGCCCCGCCCGATGAACGGCATGTCCGTGGCCATCACGGTCATGAACTGGACGTTCGCCTCCAGTGGCAGGCCCGCCATGTAGAGCACGGCGTCGGCGACGGCGCAGACGTCCATCACCGGCTCGGCCGCGATCGATCCATCGGCCTGCATCACGCCCTTGCTCATGGCCCGGGTCATCTCGGTGCCGGCGTTGCCGATGTCGATCTGGCCGCAGGCGATGCCGTAGGCGCGGCCATCCAGCGAGGTCGAGCGGGTGAGGCCGGTGATCGCATGCTTGGTGGCCGTGTAGGCGACCGAGCGCGGCCGCGGGACATGGGCGGATATCGACCCGTTGTTGACGATCCGCCCGCCGCGCGGGTCCTGGTCCTTCATCAGCCGGAACGCGGCCTGGGTGCAGAGGAAGGCGCCCGTCAGGTTGATGTCGACGACGCGGCGCCAGTGGTCGACGGAGAGCTCTTCCAGCGGAACGGGCGGCGCGCCGGTTCCGGCGTTGTTGAACAGCAGGTCCAGGCGCCCGAACCGGGCCTTGGCGGCGTCGAACAGGGCTGCGACCGAGCCTGGATCGGCGACGTCGGTGGGTTGGACCAGGGCGCGGGGGCCGGCGTCCCCGGCCAAGGCGGCGGTTTCCGCGAGCGGCTCAGGCCGCCGCCCGGCGAGCGTCACCGACCAGCCGGCCTTCAGCAGGGCAAGGGATACGGCCCGGCCGATCCCGCTGCCGGCGCCGGTGACGATGGCGATCCCGCCACGGTTGGCTTCCATCTGCCCTTGGTAGCGATCGGGCGCTTGTCAGGCCATAGGCGTGCGCGCCGTTGCGATTGCAAAGCTTGCGCAACATAGACGACGCATGGTGCAGCGCTTTCAGCATCACGCCCGCCACGGATTGCCGCCGTGAGCGGGCGCCTGTTCAGTTGCTTTCGCCCTGCGACCGGGGCGGCGCCGTCAATCGGAGATCGAGATGCCAACACCCACGCCGCCGCCCGTCACCGTGGAAGTTGTGGTGGTCTATCCGCCCCGACTCGCGCCGCTCGGCGGCGAAGCGGCCTTCAGCGCCGTTCAGGTGGGGCCGGAGATCATGAAACAGACGCCGAGGCTCGACCAGGCCTTGGAGAGCGCGCCCGGCGTCTCGCTGTTCCGGCGCACGACGTCGCTGTCGGCCAACCCGACGACGCAGGGCGTCTCCCTGCGCGCCATTGCGGGATCGGGCGCGGGCCGGGCCTTGGTGACCCTGGATGGCGCGCCGGTGAACGACCCGTTCGGCGGCTGGGTGATCTGGACGGCCTTGCCGTCGGAAGGCCTGGAAGGCGCGACCATCGTCCGCGGCTCCGGCGCGGGGCCGTACGGCGCCGGCGCGCTCACCGGCGTGATCGCCCTGCAGGAGCGCGGCGCGCGTGACGGCCTGGGCGCACTGGACGTCTCGGCGGGGGAGCACAACAGCTATCGCGCGGCGGTCTCCGGCGGCACGCAGAGCGTCCTGCTCACCGCCGCGGCCGAATCCACCGATGGCTACACGCCCGTGCGCGGGCCAGCGGCCGGGGCCGCGGACCGCCCGTTGAGCCTCCGCGACCAGACCGCGGCCCTGCGCGTGCAGCACGACTTCGACGGCATCCAGGCCGCGGCGCGGATCGGCGCCTTCGAGGAGAAGCGCAGCGCAGGCCTCGTCGGGGCCGACTCCAAGGCCAAGGGCACCTCGGCGACCGTGACGCTGGCGCAGCCAGCGGCAAGCGGCGTGGGCGGCTGGCGGCTGCAGGCCTGGGCGCGGACCAGCGATCTGGTCAACACCTCGGCGGCCGTTGCGCCGGGCCGGAACACGACCACGCCGGCGAACAATGAATACTCGACGCCTGCCCATGGCTATGGCGTCAACGCCGCCCTGCAGGGCCAGTGGGGCCCGGCGTCCTGGGAGGCCGGAGTCGATGCGCGCTGGGCCGACGGCACCGATCACGAGCAGTTCCGCGCCGTCAATGGCGCCTTCACCATGGGCCGCGAGGCCGGCGGCCGGACCTTCGTCGGCGGGGTTTACCTGGAGAGCGCCTACGACATGGAACCCTGGATCGTGACCGGCGGGATACGGCTCGACCACTGGAGTTCCAGCGACGCCGAGCGGCGCGAATTCGTGCTGGCGACCGGCGTCAACACCCTGAACACCTCCGCGCCTGACGATTCCGGCACGGTGCCGACGGGCCGGATCGGAGTCCGCTACACCCTGACCCCGGACGTCTGGCTGCGGGGCGCGGCCTACGCAGGGTTCCGCGCGCCGACGATCAACGAGCTCCACCGGCCATTCCGGGTCGGCAATGACGTGACCGAGGCCAATCCGCTGCTGAGCCCGGAAAAGCTCTACGGCATCGAGGCGGGGATCGGGGGAGACACCCACGTCCACTGGCAGGCGACGATCTTCTACAACCAGCTCAACGACCCGATCACCAACGTGACGGTCGGCATCGGCCCCGGCATCATCCCGAGCCTGCCGCAGGGTGGGTTCATCCCGGCGGGCGGCACCCTTCGTCAGCGGCAGAACGCCGGCGAGATCGACGCCTGGGGCGTGGAAGGCGAGGCCTCCGGCGACCTCTCCTCGACGCTGACCTGGCGCACGGCCTTCGCCTACACCCATGCGCGCGTCGACGGCGGCTCCAGCGCGCCGCAGCTGACCGGCCTGCGGCCGGCGCAGACGCCTGAGTGGACCGTGACCGGCGGGCTCGATTGGCGCGCGCTGGAGAAGCTCACCCTGAGCGCCCAGCTCCGCTACGTGGGCGAGCAGTTCGATGACGACCAGAACGTGCGCCGTCTCGCGCCGGGCGCCGAGCTGAACGCGCGGGCCGCCTGGAGCCTTGCGCCCGGCCAGGAGGTCTACGTCGCCGTCGACAACCTCGCGGACGCGAAGATCTCCACCGCCAAGACCGCTGACTTCGTGGACAGCTATTCCGAGCCCCGGACGTTCCGGATCGGGTTCTCGTACCGCCGCTAGGCCGGGGCGACGGCCTCCGCCGCGGCGGCGGCCAGCACGGCCTCATGCCGCGCCACGATGCGTGGCCAGAGGTCGGCGGCTTCCGGGAGGTCGAGGCCGAAGTCCTGGGCGAGCACCGCCACGAACTCGTCCGCCGAAGCCAGGGTGCGCGTCGTCTTGCCGTCGGGCCGCACGCGGCTCAGCACGCGGCCGCGAAGTTGCAGGATCTCCTCGCCGCGGAACCGCTGGGCCACCGCGTTCAGCACGAAGCCCGACTCCGGCGCGGTCTGCAGCCACTGGCACTTCTGCGCGAGCAGGGCCGGATCGGCCTGACCCAGGGTGAAGTCGAAGGATTTGGCGCCGCCGAAGGCATGGTTGTGGAAGCGCCACCATCGATCGTCCAAAGCCTCGAGGCGCAGATCGTAGCCGCCGATCGTCATGGTCGCAGCCTTAAGGCGAAAGGGCTCCAGCGATCCGTCGCCGAAGCCTACGTCGGCGATCCACGGCTCGTCGTCGATTTCGACGAGCAGCACCAGGTGGTTGCCGACGGCGCCGTCGCCCTTCAACTCTCGCAAGGCGGCGCCGGCCATGCGGGTAACCTTGAAGCCGATGTCGGCCAGGACGGCGCCGAGCAGGCCGTTCATCTCGTAGCACCAGCCGCCGCGGCGGCGCGTCACGATCTTGTCGAAGGCGGCGTCGGGGTCGATCGTCACCGGCCGACCGAACTGGACGTCCAGGTTCTCGTAGGGAATGGCCTGCAGGTGTGCCCGGTGAAGGGCGACGAGGGTTGCAAGGTCGGCCCGCGCCTCGCCGCGGAAGCCGATCCTGTCGAAATAGGCAAGCCGGTCCAAGGCCGCGCTACTCAGCCTTGGGCGGCGCGGCGGCGCCGGTGATCAGGGCTACGATCTCGGGCCGGATGTTCTCGGCGCCCTTCTCCATCATGTGCTGGACGATCCGCGCGCCGACCGCGCCGCGCACCTGGGTGGTGAACTCCTCCTTGTTTTCCCCGACCCATTCGATCGAGGCGTGGCGGTTGTCGTTGAGGTTCTGGAAGTGCGGGAAGACGTAGCGCGCCATCAGTTCGTAGCTATGCTTCGTCGCGCCCCAGTTGGCCCAGTTGTGGGCCATGAGCAGGAAGGCCCCGAAGCCGCCGCCGCTTTCGTCGACCAGTTGCCGGATCCGCTGCACCGCGTCGTCCGGCGTGCCGATCACCGCCAGGCCGGTCTCGACCATCGCCTTCACCGGGTCATCGCCCTCCGGGACGATCGGCAGGTTGGCGATCTCGCGGAAGTAATAGATCCACTTGTCGAGACCGAAGCGGATATCCTCCATGGCCTGCTCGCGCGTCTCGGCGATGTGCATGGGGCCGACCAGCCGCCAGCCGTTGCGGTCCATGACGTGGCCGTGCTCGGCCGCCTGCTCGGTGGCGATCGCCCAGTTGGACGCGAGCGCGTTGAAGCCGGCGGTCGAGGTGGCGCCAAGCGACAGCAGGCCCAGGCCATGCTGCCCGGCGGCCCGCGCGCCGGTCGGCGAGACCTGGCTCGCCACCGCGATCTCGACGCTGGGCCGCGAGTAGGGCATCATCTGCAGGCGCGCCTTGTCGAGCTCGAACCACTCGGATTTGTGGGTCACCTCCTCGCCGCGCAGCAGCCGCACGATGCAGCCCAGCGCCTCGTCCATGCGGTCGCGCTGCTTGGCGACCGGAATGCCCATCATGAAGGCGTCGGAGACCAGCGCGCCGGGGCCGGCGCCGAACATCACCCGCCCGCGGGTCATGTGGTCGAGCTGGTTGATCCGGTCGGCCAGGATCAGTGGGTGGTGGTAGGGCAGGGACGAGACGCCGGTGCCCAGTCGGATGTTCTTGGTCCGCTCGGCGGCTGCGGCGATGAACACCTCGGGGCTGGCGATCAGCTCGTAGGCCGCGGAGTGGTGCTCTCCGATCCAGGCCTCGTCGAAGCCGAGGCGGTCCAGCCATTCGACCAGCTCCAGGTCGCGATGGATCGCCAGCGTCGGGTTCTCGTCGATCGGATGGAAGGGCGCGATGAAGGCGCCGAAACGCAGACGCTGAGGCAACATGGTCGTCCTCCCGACATTTGCTGGGAACCATAGGCGACGGACGTCGCGGAAGGCTAGGCGGCCTTCTCGCGCCGCTGCGCAGCCTTTTCGAGGAGGCGAAGGACCGCGAGTTCGAAGGCGCGATCGTTGTTCATAGGTTTCAGGTCCAGGCGGCCGGCTTCGTAGGCCTCGAGCACGGCCGGGTGGATGTAAGCCTTGCGGCAGACCGCGGGCGTGTTGCCAAGCACGCCGGCCACCGCCTTGACGCAGGTGACGACGTTCTTCCTGGCTTCGCCGTCGCCGACACATTCCGGCAGCGAGACCAGGGCTCGGGCAGCCGCCACGGTTCCGGCCCAGGTGCGGAAATCCTTAGCGGAGAAGTCGTCGCCCAGCACGTCGCGCAGGTAGCCGTTGACGTCGGCGGATTCGACGCTGTGCCGCTGACCCTCATCGTCGAGGTACTGGAAGAGCCGCTGGCCGGGCACGTCCTGGCAGGCCTTGACGATGCGCGCCAGGCGCCGGTCGCTGAAGCCGGTCCTGTGGACCTTGCCGCTCTTGCCGCGGAATTCGAACATCGCCTTGCCCGCGCCGACGCGGACGTGCCGGTCGCGCAGGGTGGTGAGGCCGAAGCTCTTGTTGACCTTGGCGTATTCCTCGTTGCCGATCCGCATCAGGGTGATTTCCATGACCCGGATGACCGCAGCCAGCACCTTCTCTCGCGGCAAGCCGCGCAGCGACAGGTCATGCTCGACGCGTCTCCTGAGCCTGGGAAGCGCATGGCCGAAGGCGATCGCCCGGTCGTACTTGTGCTCATCGCGCACCTCGCGCCAGCGCTCGTGGTAGCGGTACTGCTTGCGGCCTTTCACGTCGCGGCCGGTGGCCTGGATGTGGCCGCGCTCGATGGGCGCGATCCAGACCTCGGTCCAAGCGGGCGGGATGGCGAGCTTGCGGATGCGGTCGAGCGTGGGTTCGTCGGTGACGGGCCTGTCCTCCGGGTCCAGGTAGTTGAAGCCGTGACCCGCCTTGCGGCGGCGGATGCCCGGATCGAGGTCGCTGACATAGGTCAGGTGCGCCGCTTTCAGCTCGCTCGTATCGATGGGTAGATCAGCCATGTCCCGAGCCATCGCGACGCCTCCACTCAAGCTGCGCCAACGTGGTATGCGCCAGCGAAGTTCCTGAGAGGTCCAGCCGTTGAACTATCGCCATGCCTTCCACGCCGGGAACTTCGCCGACCTCGTCAAGCACGCCGCCCTCCTGCAACTGCTCGGACGGATGACGACCGGCGAGCCGCTGACCGTGATCGACACCCACGCGGGGCGTGGGCTCTACGACCTGGCGGGCGCGGAGGCCAAAAAGTCCGGCGAGGCGGACGCGGGGATCGTTCGCCTGATGGCCTTGGCCGATCCACCGCCCGACTTTGCGGGGCTGACCGCCGCCGTGCGCGCCCTGAACAAGGGCGCGGCCGTGAGGCGCTACCCGGGGTCGCCCTGGTTGATCGGGCAGGCCCTGCGGCCGGGCGACAACTACCTGGCCTGTGAGCTGCGCCCGGACGAGCATGCCGCGCTGCGTGACCTGATGAAGCCGCGCCGAAACGTGCGCACCCTCTGTGCTGACGGCTATGAAGCGGCGGCCCAGGCGCCGGCCTCCGGCAAGGTGCTGGTGCTGATCGACCCGCCCTTCGAGCGCGCCGACGACTATGGGCGCATCGTCGAGGCCCTGGCGGGATTGCGGCGGCGAAACCGCTCGGCCGTAGCCCTGGCCTGGCTGCCGCTCAAGGACCTGGAGACCTTCGACGGCTTCCTGCGCGGCCTGGAGGACGAGGTCGGCGCGCCGGTGCTGGTCGCCGAGACGCGGATGCGGCCGCTGACCGATCCGATGAAGATGAACGGCTGTGCGCTGGTGCTGCTGGGCGCGCCCGGCGGCATGGCCGGCGTTCTGGAGGCGGTCTGCGGCTGGACCGCCGCGACCCTGGGCGAGCGCGGCGAGGCGCGGGTCTACGAAGTCTGATCGTGGCGCGGCGCGGCGGCTGAGCCTACAACGCCAGGGCCGCTTCGCCGGGCGGCCTTTGGCAGGAGCGGTCTTGAAGCGGGCGTTGGACATCGCCGGCGCCCTGGCGGGGCTGGTCCTGCTATCGCCGCTGCTTGTGGGTCTGGCGGTCGCCGTGCGCCTGGAAAGCTCGGGCCCAGCGCTGCACTGGTCGCGCCGGGTCGGGCGCGAAAACCGGCTCTTCTCGATGCCCAAGTTCCGCACCATGCGCGTCGGCGCGCCGGACGTGGCCACCCATCTGCTGGAGGATCCGGAAAGCTGGGTGACGCCGCTTGGGCGCGTCCTGCGCCGGAAAAGCCTCGACGAGCTGCCGCAACTCTGGAGCGTGCTGAAGGGCGACATGAGCCTGGTGGGGCCGAGGCCGGCGCTGTTCAACCAGGACGACCTCGTGGCGTTGCGCACCGAGGCCGGGATCGACAAGCTGCGGCCGGGCCTTACCGGCTGGGCCCAGATCAATGGGCGCGACGAGCTGCCGATCCCGCAGAAGGTCGGGCTGGACCGCGAATATCTCGAACGGCGATCTCTGGGCTTCGACCTGAAGATCATCGCCGCCACGGCGCTGGCGGCCGTGTCGGGCCAGGGCGTCACCCACTGAGGGCGCCGAGGGCGGCGTTCGCGCGTTAGGGTCGCCTGGGGCGCAACGGAGCAGGACGCCTTGACGACAGGCACGGCATCGAGACCCGAGGCAGAGGGCGCGGCGCAGGCGCCGGCGAAGCGCCGCCGTCGCGGCTTGGCGTGGACGGCCGGATTCTTCCTGGCGCTGGCGGCGGTCGCCGCCATCCTGGCCGCGATCTGGGACTGGAACTGGTTTCGCGGGCCGCTGGCCTCCATGGCGTCATCGCGCATGCATCGCCAGGTTACGATCGACGGCGACCTCAAGGTCCACCTGTGGTCATGGCAGCCCAGCGCCACCGTGGAGCGGGTGCGCATCGCCAATCCGGCCTGGGCCGGGCCGGCCAGCCTCGCCAACATCGACCGCATCGCCCTGCAGATCCGGTTGATCCCGCTCTTCACCGGCCATCTCGACATGCGGCTGCTGGAATTCGACCGACCGCGGGTGGCGCTCTACCGCGACGCCCAGGGCCGGGCGACCTGGGACTTCTCCGATGGATCGAGGCCTGACGAGCCCCTGCGCCTGCCGCCGATCCGCAAGTTCGTCATCGACGGCGGCAAGCTCAACTACCGCGACGAAGAGCGGAAGCTGACCTTCACAGGCACGGTCGATGCCAAGGAGCGCCTGGGCGCGAACAACCGCGGCTTCCAGATGGTGGGCCAGGGCGTGCTGAACGCGCAGCCCTTCCACCTGCAGGTGACCGGCGGCCCGCTGCTCAATATCGACCGCGACAAGCCCTATCCGTTCGACGCCGACGTCCGCGCCGGCGACACCTATGTGACGGCCCGCGGCGCGGTGCCGAAGCCCTTCGACATGGCGCAGTTCTACATGGACGTGACCGGCCGCGGGCCGGACCTCGCCGACCTCTACGGCCTGACCGGCGTGCCGCTGCCCAACACGCCGCCCTACAATCTGCACGGCCGGCTCTCGCGTGACGTCCACCTGTGGAAGATCGACGGCATCGGCGGCCGCGTCGGCAGCTCCGACCTTTCCGGATCGCTCTCGGTGCGGAGCGGCAAGCCGCGCCCGATGCTGACGGCCAATCTGGTCTCGCGGAGACTGGTCTTCCCTGACCTCGGTGCGCTGTTCGGCGGCGCGCGAAGGGCCGGCAAGATCGCCTCCCCGAACCAGGTGGCGGTCGCGCGCAAGATGCAGGCCGAGGCGCGGATCTTCCCGGTCGCCACGCTGAACTTCGACAAGATCCGCAAGATCGACGCCGACGTGACCTACAAGGCCGACACCATCACCCAGGCGCCGATCAACCTGCGGTCCGGTTCGACGCGGGTGAATCTGAACGCCGGCTTGCTGCGCGCCGAGCCCCTGTCGCTGGACCTGCCGCAGGGCCGCATCACCGGCTGGGTGCAGCTCAACGGCCGCAGTCAGACGGCGGTTACCGACCTCGACCTGCGGCTGGCCAACGCCCGGCTGGAGACCTTGGTCCCGGTGAGCTTCCAGGGCCGCCGGCCCTTTGCCGGGTCGGTGGTCGGCCGGGCGAAGCTGCACGGCGTCGGCGACTCGGTACACGACGCCATGGGCGACGCCGACGGCGAGATCATGGTGGTCGCGCCGGGCGGCGAGATCCGCCGCTCGCTCGCAGAACTGGCCGGCGTCGACCTGATCAAGGGGCTGGGCCTGCTGTTCGCCAAGGACCAGTCGACCACGCCGATCCGCTGTGCCGTCGGCCACTTCCGCGTCAAGGGCGGGGTAGCGAGCGCCGACCGGCTGGTGGTCGATACCGGCCCTGTGCTGATCGACGGCAGCGGGGTGATGAACTTCGACACCGAAACCCTGGCCTTCCGTCTCCGCGGCCACCCGAAGAAGTTCCAGCTCGTGCGCCTGCTGGCGCCAATCACGGTCTCCGGGCCGATGCTGCATCCGAGGCCGGGCGTGGAGAAGGGCAAGGCCATCGCCCAGGGCGGCGCGGCCCTGGCGCTGGGCGCGGTGCTTTCGCCGCTGGCCGCGCTCCTGCCGTTTGTCGACGCCGGCCTTGCCAAGGACGCGAACTGCCAGGCGCTGATGGCCCAGGGCAAGGCCGCCGGCGCGCCGGTGAAGGCGGCAGCCGCGCCGCCTCGCCCGCAGACCCGTTGACGCGGCCCGCGGGCTCGCTTCACTCTCGACCGAAGTCGGGCTTCGGGGAGGGACGCACGCATGGCGCTGAGGATGACGACGGTGCTGGCGTTGGCGGCTGCGATGGCTGCGGCCTGCGGAACCGCCACGGCGCAGGACAACGCGGCCGCAATTACCGCCGGCGGCAAGGCCGTGCTGGTTCGTCAGGCGCACTACAAGGATCTCGGCAAGGCGTTCGTCGGGCTGGGCGGCGAGCTGCGCAAGGACGCGCCCGACAAGGCGGCGATCTCGGCCGGCGCGGTGACGGTCAACACCTTGGCCCAGGACCTGCCGAGCTGGTTTCCCAAGGGCAGCGGTCCCGAGGCGGGCGTGAAGACCGCGGCGAAGGCGGAAATCTGGACGGACGCCGCGGGGTTTGCCGCCGCCGCCGGAAAGCTGCAGGGCGAGGCCGCCAAGCTGCAGGAGGTGGCGGTGGCGGGCGACCTCGACGCGATCAAGACGCAGGTGCGGGCGACCGGCGCGGCCTGCAAGGCCTGCCACGACCAATATCGGCAGCCCGAGCAGCGCTAGAGGCTTCAGAGCCTTAGAGGGGGAGAAAACGACATGCGGGCAGCCTGGCGATGGGGCGCGGCGGGCGCCTTGGCCTTCACCCTTTGCGGCGTCGCCGCGGCCGCGCCGGTCCCGGCGCCCGCGCGGGCGATCACCGACCCGAAGAGCGTCGTCTCCGAGCAGAAGCCGGCGTCGCCGCCGGTCGCCGCGGCCGACCTCTACGCCAACCGCTCGGCCCTGGGCGCGGCCTGGGCGCCGGACGGCAAGTCGGTGGTGGTGTCGGCCAACTTCAGCGGCCGCTTCAACCTTTGGCGGTTCAGCACCGACGGCGGCGCCCCGGTGCAGCTCACCAGGTCGGACGACCGGCAGGGCGTCCTGGAAGTCTCGCCGGACGGCAAGTGGGTGGTGTTCCAGTCCGACCACGGCGGCGACGAAATGTACGACCTCTACGCCGTGCCGCTGGCGGGCGGCGAGGTCGTCAACCTGACCAACACGCCGACCATTTCCGAGACCGGCGCGCGGTTCTCGCCGGACGGAAAGCAACTGGCGTTCGCCGCCAAGCTGAAGACCTCGCCGATCAGCAATGTCGCGGCGATGGACGTGGGCTCCCATGCGGTGCGGCAACTGACCAAGGAGCCGACCCTCGACAACCGCTGGGCGCCCGTCGCCTGGACGCCGGACTCCAAGGCGGTGATCGCCAACCGTGGCGACGTCGGCTCGACGACCGGCAGCGTCTGGCGCCTCGAGATGGCGGGCGGCGCGCCCAGGCGCCTGACGCCGGAAAATGCCAAGGCGCGGGTGAGCGCCAGCGACATCTCGCCGGACGGACGGCTGCTGTCGCTCACCTCGAACGAAAAGGGCGGGCTCGACCAGGCGGCCCTGCTCGACCTGAAGGACGGCAAGCTGACCTGGCTGTCGCCGAGCCCCTGGGAGCAGTCGGGCGGCAGCTTCTCGCCGGACGGCGCCTCGGTGATGTTCGCGACCAACGCCGACGGCCGCCAGGACCTCTTCGCCTACAGCCTGAAGGGCGGGAAGGTGCGGAAGCCGCCGTTGCCGCAGGGCTTCAACGCCGAGGGCTCCGGCGCCGGGCCCTTCGCCAGGGACGGCCGGCTGCTGGTGGCGCACGACGCCAGCAACACGCCGTTCGACTACTGGATCCTGGACCGCACGGGCAAGGCGATGCGGCTGACCGATTTCGCCGTCCCCGGCCTGGATCCCGCCCGCCTGCCGGTCTCGCAGATCGTGCATTACAAGAGCCAGGACGGCACGGTGATCAGCGCGATCCTCAGCGTGCCCTTCAACCTGAAGCGCGACGGAACCGCGCCGGCGGTCGTCGTGCCGCACGGCGGGCCGACCGGCCAGACGATGGACCGCTTCAGCCGGCTGGCCGTGGCGCTGTCGTCGCGCGGCTACCTGGTGATCCAGCCCAACCCGCGAGGCTCGACCGGCTATGGCGAGGCCTTCCAGAAGGCCAACCACAAGGACCTGGGCGGCGGCGACCTGATCGACGAGGTCTATGCGGCCAAGTTCCTGGCGGCGACCGGCTATGTGAACCCAAGGAAGATCGGGATCACCGGCGGCTCCTACGGCGGGTTCATGACCCTGATGGCGGTGGGCAAGACGCCGGACGTCTGGGCCGCCGGCGTGTCGATGTACGGCATCATCAACTGGTACGAGATGCTGAAGCACGAGGACGCGAGCCTGCAGGCCTACCAGCGCTCGCTGATCGGCGACCCGGTGAAGGACAAGGCGGTCTATGACGCCGATTCGCCGATGACCTACATCAAGCGGACCAAGGCGCCGCTCTTGATCCTGCAGGGCGAGAACGACATCCGAGTGCCCCGCGGCCAGGCAGCCGAGGTGGTCTCCACGCTGAAGGGCGTCGGGGCGACGGTGGACGTCCACTACTATCCGCAGGAAGGCCACGGCTTCGCCAGGCGCGAAAACCAGATCGACAGCCTGCAGCGCACGCTCGACTGGTTCGACAAGTACCTGAAGTAGGAAGGTGCGCCGCCCCTACCTTCCGCCGCGAAGCGGGGGAGGGGGACCATCGGCCGAAGAGCCGATGGTGGAGGGGCAAGCCCCCATCTGCGGAATTTCTGCAGC
>Ga0070659_100000519_pt1 | contig 28263 bp, 21 predicted proteins | sample KBSC23metaG_FD_64666 | JGI IMG/M metagenome (GOLD analysis project Ga0070659, IMG submission 64666) | Corn rhizosphere microbial communities from Kellogg Biological Station, Michigan, USA - KBS C2-3 metaG | ecosystem: Host-associated > Plants > Roots > Rhizosphere > Soil ... | reverse complement strand
CCGCCGCCACCATGTTCCTCGCCGACAGCGGTCACTGGCCCCATGGGATCGGCGTGTACCTCGCCGCCAACTGGGTCGCGCCGTTCGGCATCGCGCTGGTGGCGGATCGGCTGGCTTCGCTGATGCTGATGCTCACTGCCGTCCTCGCGGTGGCCGTGCTGTCGTACTCGGCACTGCGGTGGAGCCGCATCGGCGTGCACTTCCATTCGCTCTTTCAATTCCTGCTGATGGGGGTGAACGGCGCGTTCCTCACGCACGACCTGTTCAACCTGTTCGTCTTCTTCGAGGTCATGCTGGCGGCCTCGTACGGGCTGGTGCTGCACGGCTATACCGCGCAGCGCGTCAGGGCGGGAATGCAATACGTGACGATCAACCTCATCGCGTCGCTCGCTTTCTTGATCGGTGTTTCGTTGATCTACGCCACCAGCGGCACGCTGAACATGGCCGACTTGGCGGCCCGCCTGCCGATGCTGCCCGAGGGGGACCTGGCGCTGCTGAAGGCCGGCGTGGCGGTGCTGTGCGTCGCCTTCCTGGTCAAGGCGGGAATGTGGCCCTTGGGCTTGTGGCTGCCGACCGTCTATGCGGCCGCTTCGCCCCCGGTAGGTGCCATGATGGTGCTGCTGACCAAGGTGGGCGTCTACGCCGTGCTCCGCCTGTGGCTGCTGGTGTTCTCGAACGACGCCGGCCCGGCCGCTGGCTACGCCCTGGATGTTTTGCTGCCTGGCGGCATGGCGACGATGGCCTTCGGTGCCGCCGGAATGCTCGCCGTCGAGGCACCGGGCCGGATCGCCGGTCATGCGGCCATCCTGTCGTCCGGGACGCTTCTGGCCGCAATAGGCAGCGGCGTGCCGGCGCTCGTGCCAGCTGCATTGCTGTACCTGCTCAGCTCCACCCTGGCGATGGCGGCCTTCATGCTCTTGATCGAACTCGTCGAGCGCGTACGCTCGCCAAGATCCTCGGTGGTGGCGCTGACGATCGAGGCGTTCGCGGTCGAAGAGACGCCCGATCAGCCTGTCGGCGAGGGGATCCCCGGCGCGCTCGCCTTCTTGGCACTCGCCTTTGCCGGGTGTGCGCTGGTGATCGCCGGGGTGCCGCCCTTGTCCGGCTTTGTCGCGAAGTTCGGACTCATCCACGCGTTGGTCGGTGGCGAAACGTCATCGGTCGCCTGGACGCTGATCACGCTCATCGTGCTGTCGGGCCTGTGCAGCACCGTCGCGCTCACCCGCTTCGGCGTGCGGACCTTCTGGGCCGCCGGCGACATCCGCCCCCCACGCCTGCACACCACGGAAGTGGCCTCGATCAGCGCCTTGCTGCTCGCCTGCGTCATTCTGACGGTCCAGGCCGGCCCGGTGCTCGACTTCCTGACGCGCACTTCGGCCGGTCTTCACCGCCCGGCCCTGTACATCGAGCGCGTACTCGGCGTGCCGGCGGTGCCTGGTGCGGGCGGCAAGGTGGCACCACCATGAAGCGCTGGCTGCCCTTTCCGGCGATGTCGGCTGCACTGCTGCTCGCGTGGCTGCTGCTCAATGGCAGCATCGAGGCGGCGCAGCTTCTGCTGGGCAGCGCCCTGGCGATCGCCGTGCCGTGGCTCATCCGGCCGCTGCTGCCGAATGATCCACCGAGGCTGCGGCGGCCTGATGCCGCGCTGCGCCTGATGCGGATGGCCGTCATCGAGATTGTCCGCTCGGGCTGGACCGTCTGCCGTTTGATCTTGTTCCCCCCGCCGAAGGGCGTGAACGCCCGTTTCATCCGCATCCCGCTCGACCTGCGCAACCGGTACGGCCTGGCCGTGCTCTCATGCCTGATCAACATCACCCCCGGGACGGTGTGGGTCGAGGTGCTTCCTGACACCCATGAGCTGGTGCTGCACGTGTTCGACCTGCACGACGCGCCATGGTGGATCGCCACCATCAAGCAGCGCTACGAACAGCCACTGCGGGATATTTTCGAAGGGAGCGGCCCATCATGACGACCCTGCTGGCCCTGGCAATCGCATTCGCGATGACCTGCCTTGTTCTTGCGATGCTGTTGTGCGCGGTGCGGCTGCTGGTCGGCCCGTCGGCGCAGGACCGCGTGCTCGCGCTCGACACCCTCTGGATGTGCTGCATGCTGCTTGCGCTGCTGATGGGCATGCGATTCGGCAGCGCGGTGTACTACGACGCGGCGCTGCTGATCGCGCTCATCGGCTTCGCCTCGACGATCGCGCTCGCGAAGTTCCTGGCGCGCGGAGAAATCATCCAATGAACCCGATCCACAGCATCCCCGCCTGGGCGGCGGTGCCGGTCGCCTTGCTGCTGGTGCTGGGCGGCGCCATTGCCTTCATCGGCGCCCTGGGGCTGGTCCGCCTGCCCACCTTCTATCAACGCATACACGGGCCGGCGGTCATCGTCGCACTCGGTGCCGGCTGCATCCTGGCCGCATCGATGCTGTACTTCACCGTGCTGCAGCATCGTCCGGTGATCCACGAACTGCTCATCGGTGCCTTCCTGCTGATGACGGCGCCGGTGGTCGCCATGCTGGTCACTCGCGCATCGGTGTACCGCGACCTGCAATCCGGCAAACGCAGCCCCGGCGGGCCAGGCGAGGTCTACCGCCCACCCGATGTACGCGACGGGCACTGAACACCGGCCTCAAGATCGAAGAGCTTGGAGCAGCGAAACCGCCGGGCAGGCGCGACGCAGTTCACGCCGCCACGGGTCGCTTGCTGCCCCAAGCGGCTCCAGCAGGGCAAACAGCATTGACCGGGCTGCCGAATACCAGCTATATAAGCTGTCTGACCGGAAGATACCCGGCGAAGAAGAAGCCATGCAGTACGCTCCTCTTGCCTCACTTCGGCATCGCCTGATTTTTGGCGGCCCGGTGCCATTCAACATCCGCAACATGGACCAAACCTTGTTGCTGGCGCGAGGGCAGATGCTGAGGGATGAAGACCAGCTGCAGGCTTTGCTCGATCGCGGTGCGGTCGTCGACACCGATGAAGCAAAGGGGCCACGGGCCGAAGTGCATGAAAGCCCGCCCGAAGGGCTGCCGGCGCTGTGGAGCAAGTACCTGGCCCGGATGGGGCGTACCTTGCGCCATCCTGACCCGGCCGCATTCGCCGAAGCACTCGACGAGGTGGCGCAGCCCCTGCTGGCCCTGATCGAACGAGACCCCGACCTGGCGATCTTCCAGCTCGTCCGGCCGGACCCGGGCAAGGAAATCTCCTACGGCGTAGCGCACTCCGTTCATTCCGCCGTTGCAACCAACCTGGTGGCCCGGCGACTGGGCTGGGACGCGGCAAACGCCGAGCTCGTATTCAAGGCGGCGCTGACCATGAACATCGCCATGCTTGAACTGCAGGCTCAATTGGCCAACCAGGTGACACCGCTGACGCCATTGCAGCGCGAAGCCATTCGGCAGCATCCCCTTGGCGCGGTGGAGATCTTGCGGTCCGTCGGTGTGAATGATGCCGTTTGGCTGGCCACTGTCGCCCAGCATCACGAGGTGCCCGGGGGTGGTGGGTATCCCCACGGCCGCGAAGACGTGGGCGAACTGGCCTGCATGCTGCGCTATGCCGACATCTATACCGCCAAACTCAGTCCGCGTGCCAGCCGCGGCGCGCTGCCTGCCAACCGGGCAGGACGCGAGATTTTCCTTCAGGGCGACCGGGCCCCGCTGGCTGCTGCGATGGTCAAGGAGTTCGGCATCTTCCCTCCCGGATGCTTTGTCGCTCTGCATTGTGGCGAGCTCGGGGTCGTCATCCGACGAGGATCGACGGCCAACACGCCAGTCGTCGCAGCCCTCGTCGCCCGCAACGGCGACGCGATGCTCGAACCGGTGCGCCGCGCCACCGATGTGGAGGAATACGCCATCGTCAAGGTGGTCAGCGAGAGCAGCCTGCGCGTTCGCATTTCGCCCGACCGGCTGGCCGCGATGGCGGCGCGATGAGCGCCCCGTCTGGGGAACGCCAATTGCTCACACGGTCGGCTGCCTTCGCGCTTTGAAGGCCTGCCCCTCCTGCACCTGTCATCAGTGGAGAACAGCCATGGCGAGCAAGAACACGATTTGCATCTGGTACGACGGCACTGCGGCGGATGCCGCGCAGTTCTACGCCGAGACGTTTCCGAACAGCTCGGTCGGAACGATCCATCGCGCCCCGGGGGACTATCCGAGCGGCCAGGAGGGCGATGTCTTGCTGGTGGAATTCACCGTGATGGGCATTCCCTGTGTGGGTCTGAACGGCGGCCCGGAATTCAAGCACAGCGAGGCCTTCTCGTTCATGGTGGCCACGGACGACCAGGCCGAAACCGACCGCCTGTGGAACGCCATCGTCAGCAACGGCGGCCAGGAAAGCGCCTGCGGCTGGTGCAAGGACAAGTGGGGCCTGTCGTGGCAGATCACGCCGCGCGTCCTCCTGGAGGCGATGGCCGATCCTGATCGGGCGGCAGCCAAGCGCGCGTTCGACGCGATGATGACCATGGGGAAGATCGACATCGCCGCGATCGAAGCGGCTCGACGCGGCTGACGTCAGGAAAAAAAGCCCGGGCTCTGCCCGGGCCTCGATCGCTCATTTGAAACCGCTGCGCGATCAGCGCGGCCCCACCACCCGCAGCGGCGCCCCCACTTCATAGGCACCGGCATCCGGCGCGGCGCCGACAAAGCCGTCGTTGATGCCCGGGATGGCCACACCGGTGTTCTCAGCCGCCGAGCCCGCCTTCAGGCGCAGATCCGGCGCTGCGTAGGTGCTCATCGCGTTGGTTGGCAAGGCCACGGCGTTGTTGAAGACCGCGAGCGAGACCTGCACGGCGTTCTTCTCGGTCGTCAGGCTGCGCAGCTGCGCCAGGCTGCTGAACGCCGTGCTGCCGAAGCGGCCGGTGAAGCTGCCCGTCGTTGAGCCGATCGCATCGTGGTTCATGTTCGCGTTCGACGACACAAGGTCCGCGATCTGCAGCACCCTGCCGGAGCCATTGCTGTAGCCGCCGTAGGTTCCGCCGGGACCACCGATGAACAGGTTGTTGCGGCTATAGAGGCGGTTGACCGGGACGCCGGCGTAGATGCCGATCGAATCCCCGCCCTTGACCACGGTGTTGTGCAGCAGCACATCCCCGTAGCTGCCGCGGTACAGCTTGAACGACACATGGGCGATGTTGTAGAGCACGTTGCGCACGAAGTAGGTCGGCCCGCCGAGGCTGGGTTGCGACGACAGCCCGACGAACGCGTTGGTGATGCGGTTGCGCATCACGCGGCAGTTGTGGAAGCAGAAGTCGGCCTCCACGGCATCGTCGGCGGCGACCGAGAGGTCGTTGTTCAGGATGTCGATGCTGAACTGGTCCACGGCCTCGTCGTCTTCCATCAGCGAGATGTTGTCCCGAAAGCCGCTGACCTTGTTGTTCATCACCACGTGGCCCGGGCCGGTGAACTGGATGCCCTCGCCCACGTTGTCGCCGTTGACCCCCAGAGAGGCCTCGGCCCACGGGGTGGTGCCGATCACCACGTTGTCCGCAATGTAGGCGTTTTCAGCGCGGAGGTAGGCGACCACCGTGCTGCCGCCACGCACGCTGGCCACCGATTTGATCGTGCTGCGCGTCAGCGCGAAATGCTTGGTGCTGTCGAAACGGACCGTGCCATTGACCTGCACGGCATCGAGCATCACATGCTGGCGGCCGTTGAAGAACAGCTCGCCGTTGAACACCGTGCCCGGCACGCCCCGGATGACGATGGGCTTGCCGGCCGCGCCATCCTTGGTCATCGTGAAGCCGGCATAGGTGCCCACAGCGAGCTGGATGACGTCGCCGGGCACCGCGGACGCGAGCACGCCGGAGAGCGTGGCAGGTGTTGCGGACTTGACCGGAGCGTTCGCCATCGGCTTGGGAACGGCGCGCGTGGTCGCCGTGATGGTGCGCGTGGTGCTGCCACCATCGGGATCGACCAGGGACAGCTCGATGTCATAGGTGGTGGCGGGTTGCAGGTCGAACACGCTGCCCGAGTGGCGCGTGGCCCAGGAGAAGCCCGACGTGCTGCCGGCCTGCACGCGTTGCAACGGCATGCCGGCGCGCCAGGTGCTGCTGCCGCGCGCGCGGTACCGCACCTTGACGACCGCATTCGCGTTGGCGTCCCCGGTGAAGGCCCATTCGACCGTCAGGTTCTCCATGGTGGGATACGGCGTCGTGATCGTGCCAGGCACGCTGGCGTCGGCCGGGTTGCCGGCCGATGGCGCGGGCGCAGGTGCGGGAGCAGGGGCTGGCGCCGGTGCGGGTGCCGGCTCAGGGGCCGGTGCAGGCGCCGAGGTCGGCGTCGTCACCGACACGCTGTTCGACGGCCAGCTCACATTGCCGGCCTTGTCGTAGGCCCGCACCCGGAAGTTGTAGAGACGCCCGCCGACGAGCGAGGTCGTCGTGTAGCTGGTGCTCTTGTTCGGGTTGAGCTCCAGGTAGTTCGTGCAGGCCGAGGTCTCGCAACGCTCGATCTTGTAGCTCTCGACGCCGACGTTGTCGGTGCTGCCGGTCCACGAGAGTGACGCCTGCGTGGGGGACAGCACCTTCACGGTCAGTGCGGTGGGGGTGCTGGGCGCCTGGGTATCGGCCGCCAGCGAGGCATCGCTCACATTGCGCGTGGCGACGAAGGGGGCAGACGACGTCGCCTTGCCATCGTCCGCGATGGCGGCGACGCTGTAGGTGTACGTCAAGCCGGCGGTCAGGCCGGTGTCGGAGAAGCTGGTGCCATCGACCTCGGCAATCCGGGTGGCCGGCGTGCAGCCGGACGTCTCGCAACGCGACACCACATAGCGGACTGCACCGCTCATGGCCGTCCATGCCACATCGATGCGGGTGTCGGTCACGGCCGATGCGCTGAGGATCCTGGGTGCGGTGGCGGCGTCTTCGGAGGCCGTCGGTGCAGGGGCCGGCGACGCGGCCGGGCCCGGTGAAGGCGCGGCGGTATCGACCGTCGTCGACTCCGCGGCCGCGTCCGAGTTGCCCCCGCCGCAGGCCGTCAGCGCGACCAGGGCGCTCATCACGGCCAGTCGGCCCAGAAGTTCCTTGCGATGTGCCACTTGCATCCAACCCCCATGAAATTTCGGAGGTCGGATTTGACAGTGACCCCTTGGGCGTGGCGGTAAGCTTTTGCAAGAGACGAATTTGAAGAGCTCGGCCGGGTGAGACGTGATGCACGCTGCCGAATGCCCCGACGACGGCCGGAAACGACCGGTTCATGCGGGCGGGGTGAGTGACAGACCGGCCATGGTGTGCGCCCTTCATTCCATGCGGCCAGCACCTTTTCGTTACGAACGAAGCGCAGGCCCGGACGTGTCTCCGCTCGCTCCACTCCAACGCCGCAGATGCGCCGCCAGGTTTTGCACCGTGGGTTCCAACAAGAACTCCGTTGCATCCGAAAACAGGGAATTCCGGGATGCGGCGGGCAGAAACTGGTTCGCAGCGCGCGTGAACAGCAGCATCATCTGCAGCGAATCCAGTCCGATTTCGAGAAGCGACCGATCTGGCGGAGGGGATGGGCGGCGACCTCCGGAGAGATCGACGACCATGGCGGCGAGCACCCCTTCCATGTCGTCTGCGATCGGTTCATCCACGCCTTCCCCGGCAGGGGACGAGCGATCCATTGGCAAACGGCTTTTGTCGATCTTGCCATTGACATTCAATGGCATCTCGTCAAGCGCGACGACGCGGGACGGCATCATGTAGACAGGCAGGCGCCTCGCCAGGGCTGCGCGCAGCTCGTCCTCGCCCCTGTCCTCGCGCCAGACCACGAATGCGGTGAGCCTTGTCCCGCTTTCTGAATGCTCCGGCATCACCGCGCAAGAACGGCAGCATCCGCTGGCCTCGATCGCTGCCTCGATCTCGCCCGTTTCGACCCGATGGCCGCGCACTTTGACTTGCCCATCCAGTCGCCCCAGATAATCGAAGTTTCCGTTTGGCAGGCGAAGTGCCCGATCTCCGGTGCGGTACATCCGCTCGCCCTTTCGAAAAGGATGCGTTTGAAAGCGCCTGTCTTCTTCCGGGCGGGCAAGATAGCCACGCGCCAGGCACGCCCCGGAAAGGTACACCTCGCCGACCTGCCCATTCGGCACAGGCTGCAGATGTTCATCAAGCAACAGCACTTCGGTGTTGGCGATGGGCCGGCCAATCGGCACGAAGGGGGCCACATCGCATTCGGCTTGATAGCGATGAACCACGCATCCGACGGTCGCTTCAGTGGGCCCGTATTCGTTGAATATCTCCGCCACGCCCGCGGACTGCTCCGTGATCTCTTTGGCCGGATGCGTCGGCAAGGCTTCTCCGCTGGCAATGTATTTGCGGATGCCGCAACCCTTCACCCCGGCCTCTGCGAAAAGCCGCAGATGCGATGGTGTGAGCTTGACAGCATTGATCGCCGGATCTTTGAGCACCGCGTGAATCGCCAACAGCGGATCGCCTTGCGGAAACACGCGGATTTCACCTCCCGTGACCAACGGCACGAAGATCGCCGTCAATGTCAGATCGAAGGACGGCGACGTGAAAAAAGGAAAGACGACCGGCGTGCTCATGCCCGTCAAATAGGCGTTCCTTGCCCAAAGAACATAGTTGAGCAAGCTGCGCTGTTCGACCACCACACCTTTCGGCCGCCCCGTCGAACCCGAGGTATAGAGAACGTAGGCGGTGGAAGTCGGCGACAGATCGGGTGCCGCGACGAATGAATCAGGACCGGCGCATTGCAGCTCGGAAAAATGAATGCGGGGGAAGGACTCTGCCCACATGGCATACCGATCTTCCACCATGACGCACGCCGGCCGGCAATCGTTCAACACGAATCGAATGCGCTCTTCCGGCCACTCGGTGTCGATGGGGATGAACGCGGCTCCTGCTCGCAAGATGGCCAACATGCCGGCGATCGTTTCCACCGACCTGTCGGCCATGATCGCCACGTTCGCGCCCGGCAGCACCCCTCGTCCACGCAACTGCCCGGCATATCGATGAACCAGCCGGTCCAGTTCTGCGTAGCTCAAGCTGCGAGCCGAGTCACTGATGGCCGCCTGCTCAGGCGTCCGCTCGACCTGCTCCGCAAAAAGCCCGTGAACCGTGACATCGCAGGGCAAATCCATCGAAGGGCCGTCTTCCGGTACAGGGTCGACGGTCATTCGGCGCGTGCCGCTTGCCGAATACCTGCCGGCCTCCAGGTCTGCACACAGGCGATCGAGCGCCTGGGCCAGGCGACCGTCACTCCCTGTGGCGGCCGGACACGATGCAGCGATTTCGACGCCATGGTCGTGCTGCAAGGTGATGATCGTCACCGCCGAACCAGGTGCATCAAAGGGCAGCAGTGAAGCGGAATCGGGCATGAATCCTTCCGCAGAGAAGGCCTGAAGTGACACATGATCGATGTGGGACAGCGTCCCTGAGAAAAGATAGCGATCGGTGCGCACCTGCCTCTCATGTGCCCACCGATGGAAACCATTCAACACAGGAAGAGGCACCCAGGGGAAGACCCGGTCCACGCCGGAAGTCATGCGCTCATCGTGACGGGCAAACGCATCGAGCGTCCACCCGTAGAAGTCACGCCAGCTGGCCCTGGCCGGCGCATCGAAGAAGAACGCGTTGCTGAGATTGCCTGTGGAACGCAAGGTGGAATTCACCTGCCGCAGGTTGACCGGTGTCATCAGGCGCGTGGTGTCATTCGGCCGCAGGCGCGCAGCGAGGTGCGACCATGAAGACGCCACCCTGGCACCGACGGCCGACACCTTCCCGGGCACGGTCCTTGTTTCCCAGACGAATCCGGATTTCCCTTTGGAGGGTGGCCCCAATGGCGATATTTTGTCGGGCTTGAACCAGGGCCTGCGCTCGGGATGATTGAACTTCAGCAGGTGCTCCCGGGTGGATTGTTGATGGTTGCTCCCGAGAAGCGGGTCACCGCGCAGCGCACGGAATGTTTCTTCGGCGAAGAAGATCAACCCACCAGCATCCATCAAGGCATGCGAACAACGGAAGATGAGCCCTGCTCCCTCCCACCACAACATCTCCACCGGGGGCCTGTCATCGAAAGTGAAAGATTCGCGAAAGACAGGGTGATCGAGGGATGCCACCTCCGATCTGGCCATGTGGCGCAAGCGCGGTGGCTTGCCGCTGTCCACCCACCATGTCCCCTTGGGAATCCATCTGACCCCTGGATTGGCCTCGGCAGCCCGTGCCAGCGCCGCCTCCAAGGCGGTGCGCGAAGGCAAGGTGTCTGAGGCGATCCGCAACTGCACCGCGCAAGGTGGAAAACCCCGTGTGGCCGACAAATAGAGCCATTCGAACGGCGAAATTTTCCGGCAACGGCGTAACTGGTGCATTTTTTCAGCGAGTTGGCAGTGCCCTCTAGAGGCGCACAAGAGTTGAAAAGCGCGGGGCGCCCCAGGGAGGACGCCGCGCGTTGATTCAGGACGGAATGGGTAAAATTCGTCCCCGGATCGCCCGCCCTGTTTTGCGCTGACGAAGGCGGCGTTGCCGAGTCAAATGATCTCTCCACACAGGCCACATGGAAACATCGAATTCTCCCGCCAATCCGTTTTTCCATGTGGCTGGTTTCCGCATGACGCGCATTTGGCATTGTTTTGGCAATTACATGCACCGGGTCGATATCGACACGGTTCTGGCCATGCTGTCGGCATCCCGCACCAATGTCTTGCCCATCAATACGCATCGGCTCGACGGCGAGACTGGGAGAAAGGGATTGCTCATCGGATTCGGCGGCGTGCAATTCGATCAACTGGCCGAGCGGATCAGCATGGACGACATGGTCGTCATGCTCAACATCAACCACCAAACCAGCGCTCGAGCCGCCGTTGAAAAAACCACGCTGGCCCATGCGCTGACCGGTGAGCGGGTCGTCAAGCTCGAAGTATTGAATACCGACTTGCGCACATCGAACAATGCGGAATTGATCGAAGCCGTCAGGCACTTGAGGAAAGCATTGCCGGAATTGATCATCATGCCGCTGCTCCACAATGATTATGCATCTGCCCAAACGCTGGTCGGGCTCGGCTGCCCGCTGCTGCGCGTCATGGGCAGCGGCATCGGCGACGGCCAAGGCATCATCGATGCACACGAGTTCGAGCGCATCTGTACGCTGCCCGTGCCGGTCGTGCTCGACGGCGGCGTGCGGGACGCAGCGGACTACGAACAGGCGCATCGCCTGGGCGCCGCGGGTTGCCTGGTCAACAGCGCCTTGTTCGTGGACGGCGGCCCTTCACCTGAGCACAGGTTGGCCGAATTCATGTCTGCATCGAAAAGATTCTTGTCGTGATCCCTTCAGGAAAATCCAGATTTTCCCCGCCGATTCCCAAACCGCGTGAACATCCGCCCAACGCCTGGCAAATCTTCCAGGCCTTGCGTCGCAATGTGCTGGAGATCTGGTCAGTCGAGGATTTTGAGTTTCCCATCCAGATCCGCAAGACCGTCGTCGACAGGCGCATGCTCATCAACGACCCGGCGGGCATTCGCCATGTCTTTCTCGACAACGCCAGGAATTATCAAAAGAATGAATTGCAGCTGAGGCTGCTGCGTCCCGCGCTGGGCGCCGGCGTGATGACCTCCAATGGAGATGATTGGCGCCGCCAGCGCCGCGTCCTGGCACCCCTGTTCTCACCGCAAAGCGTCCGGGAGTTCACGGCAGCCAAGGTGCGCGTGGCAGAACGCACCGTGGAACGATTGAGGCACAGTGCGGACCATGAGGTCATCGATGTGTCAGCGACACTGGGTCAACTGACGCTCGACATGCTGGAACACACCTTGTTCAGCCAAGGGCTGGGTCGATCCGCCAGTCAGTTGCAACATGCGATCACGCGCTATTTCGATACCCTGGGGCGACTGGACCCCTTCGACATCCTGGGATTGCCTGATTTTCTGCCTCGCCTGAATCACCTGCGCGGCCGCGCCAGCATCAAGCTGATGGGGCGCCTGGTCGATGAGATTCTCGCGAACCGGCGCGGCCTGCTGGCGTCCGGGACGGAGCCACCCAAGGACATCCTCACGCTGCTCCTGAACGCCCAAGACCCTGAAACGGGTCAATTCATCAGCGAAGCGGAGTTGCGCGACAACATCTTGACCTTCATCGGCGCAGGCCATGAAACCACCGCCAACGCATTGACCTGGACGCTTTATCTGCTGTCGCAGGTTCCCGATTGGCGAGCGCGCGTCGAAGAAGAAATCGATGGCTGTTTCGACCCGAACGATGTGCTTGCCTCCCTGCCCCTGACGAAAGCGGTGCTCGAAGAGAGCATGCGGCTCTATCCGCCCGTTTCCATGTTCAGCCGGGTTGCGCTACAAGACGATGTGGTTGTGGGCACGGCGATTCATTCCGGCACGATCGTCACGGTGTCGCCCTATGTGTTGCATCGCCATCGCACGCTGTGGCGCGATCCTGATGTGTTTGATCCTGAACGCTTTCTGGGAGGCCATCGCGATGCAATTGATCGGTTCGCCTATCTGCCTTTTGGTGCCGGCCACAGGGTGTGCATCGGCATGGGCTTCGCCATGGCTGAAATGCTGCTGGCGCTGGGCCATTTGTTGCGAGAATTCCGCTTCGATCTGGTGGAGGGGCACCCCGTCACACCGGAAGTGCGGGTGACCATGCGCCCTGCGAACGGCATGAAAATGCATGTCAGAAGGCGCAGATGAACATCGGCAGGGTTCAGCTCCGCTCCAATTGCGTTGCAAGCGCATACGTTCGCCTTCGCAATGCCTCGATCACGGCCTTGTCGTTTCCCAGTGAGGACAGTTCGTCAGGAAACAAGGTCGGGCCAATGGCGACCGGCAAGCTCGTCCCCATGCGCGCCTTCACCTCGTGAAAGATCAAGGCCAGGCGAAGTGCGCGGCTGATGTGGCTGGCCATCTGGAACAAGCGGCCATTCTGTCCCGAGAAAAACACAGGCAACACGCTCGCCTTCGACCGGCGAACCAGCTGCGCCGTGAAGGTGCCCCAAGGCGGATCCATGGCCTGCTCGCGCCCCCATCGATCAGGCGACGTCGAAATCAGCCCGGCCGGGAAGATGATCAGGCAGTGACCGCGCTGAAGGTGTGCCAGCGCCCTGCGGCGTGTTGCCACATTGAACTTCTTCGCCTCGGGCCTGTCCGACAAATCGATCGGAAGAAGATGCGGTTGAACCTCGGGGGCTTGCATCATGACGGCGCTGGCCAGAATCATGAAATCATCCCGGAACTGTTCCACCAGATACGAGATCGCCAAGCCATCCAAGACGCCGTAAGGATGATTGGCGATCACGACCAGCGGCCCCGTCCTGGGCGCTTTCTCCAGGGCAGCAGGATCAAATTGCACATCGAGTTGCAGATGCCTCATGGAAGCCGCCCAGAAGCTCTCATTCAAGCGGGGAGCCTGTTGATTTTGACGATAGAGGCGTTCCAGGTGCAGGCACCCGCTGGCGATTTCCACTGCACGAATCAAGCACCGCTTGAGCGGCGCATTGACTTGGGCCGCATAAGACAACCTGGTCTTGCCGACGGATTGATTCATCTTGGTTGGTGAGGCGGACAAGGGCTCAGACAACTCGGCAGGCAGGCGTTCCGCCCGCCGCGTTGATTGCCGCTCATTGTGGCGCTGAACGGATCCACGCCAACTTCGTGCTCGCTGAGCCCCGCGTCGCCTGCGATCCACGCCAGGCAAGCGCATCACCGGCCATCGCAGGGGACTGGCCTCCAGCGCGCGGGAACGGCGTGCCTACCGTGGTTTCCCTTGGGTGTGCATCGCCGGCGCAAGAAGCGGTACCGCGAGCAAGGCGCAGCCAGCGGCCGCGAGCCAGACGAACGGCCAGCCTTGCATCGAGAGCAAACGCGGAATGACCAGCGGGGCGATGAAGCACGCCATGAACACGACGGTGTTGGCCATGCCCAGCGCCGTTCCGGCGCGTGCAGCGCCCGACAGCGTGGCCAGTTCTGTGTACGCCACACCGTGCCATGCCGAGACGCACACGCCACTGACCAGCAGCAGGCCGATCAACACAACGTGCGAGAGGGGTGAACCGGCGTGTGCGCCCTCACACAGCACGGCCGCAGCACTCAGCGACGCGAACAGCAGCACGGTCAAGACGCTGCATGTGCGCAGGTACGCCGGCCGGTTTTTCCGCCGGTCCGTCCAGCGGCCGCTCCACACCCGCATCACCATCGCGCCGACCTGCACGACCATCATCACCACGCTGAGCGTCCCCAGGCCGATGCCCCCGAAGTCATGCAGAAACACCGTGCCGAACGACAGCACGGCGAACTGCGGCGCGCACAGCATGCCGATGCCCCCGACCAGCCGCCACACGCGGACATCATGCAGGGGACCGCCAGGTTGGGTGGAATGCACGTGTGAGATCACCGGCGCACTCGCGGCTGCGGGCGGTTTGTGCACCCAGGCCATCACCAGCAATGCACCCAGCAGGCACAAGACGGCCAGCAGACCGTACATCGCCCCGAACCCCAAGTGCAGTGCGGCGGCAGGAAGCAGCAAGGCGCCGACGCCACCGCCCAGCGGCACCGCTGTCTGCCGAATGCTCATGGCCAGGCCACGTTCGCCGTCGGAGAACCAACGCATCACGGCGCGGCCACTGGCGCCGTTGACGCTGGCACCGAACACACCCACGAACAGCAAGCCCGTTCCCAGCCAGCCGAGCCCGGGCACATGGCCGAGCGTGGGGGCCGCCCAGAGCGCCATGCCGATCAGCGCGGCCGCCGTTGCCCCGAGCCCCAGCAGCAGCACCGGCCGGTCGCCCCACCGGTCGGCCAGCAGCCCCCATGGCAATTCACTGACGGCAATGCCAAGGCCCATGAGGCCCAGCACCAGGCCAAGCGTGTCGTTGTCGAGCTGGTAGCCCGAACGCATGAGCACCGCGGTCATCGGGATGCCGCTGAAGGCGGTGGCAAAAGCCGCGTTGGCGCTCACGCCGGCAGCAAGGACTTTCCAACGGTGTCGGGGCGATGGGAGAGCGTCAACAGGTGTCATGCCAGAGAGTCTCGGCGAAAGCCATGATCCTGAAACTCGGAAAATATTTGACCGACAATCCCGAAAAACAGGATGAACCCGATGGCCAACGTGATGTTCGATCTCGAAGCACTGCGCAGTTTTTCAACCGGCATGGCATTGGGCAGCTATGCTCGCGCGGCCGACAAGCTGGGGCGCTCCACCTCGGCGGTGAGCGCCCAGCTCAAGAAGCTTGAAGCCCAGGCCGGCACGCCGCTCCTTCGCAAGGCGGGACGCGGCCTGGAGTTGACCGAAGCAGGCGAGACCATGCTGGCGTATGCCCATCGCCTCCTGGAGATCAACGATGAAGCCGCTGCCGCGATGCGGGGCGTCCATCTGGCGGGCTGGGTGCGCCTCGGGCTGCAGGAGGATCTGGGCGAGTGCGTGCTGCCCGGGGTGCTCGGCCGGTTTGCCCGGGCGCATCCCAATGTGCGCATCGAGGCCTGCGTCGCACGCAGCGCCGAATTGCTGGAGCGCCTGGAGCTCGGCGAGCTGGACCTCGCGATGATCTGGGAAACGGAGAGCAGGCCTTCGCTTGCGCACGGCGAACGCCTCGCCCGGTTGCCGCTGCAATGGATCGGACCCGCGGCCATCGAAGCCCTCGACACGCTGTGGTGGGCGCAGCAACAGCGCGGAGGTGGCCCGCGCAAGGCCAGGCAGCCCTTGCCCCTGGTGCTGCTCGATGCGCCCTGCCCGCTGCGCGACGTCGTCACCACGACGCTCGACCGGGCAGGCATTGCCTGGCGGCATGCATTCACGAGTGCCAGCCTGGCCGCACTCTGGGCCGCGGCATCGGCTGGCCTGGGTCTTTCAGTGCGAACGCCGTTCGGCTTGCCGCCCCACGTGCGCGTGCTCGAACGCACCGGCACCCGGTTGCCGGCATTGCCATCGCTCGCATTGGCCATGTACCGGGCACAGGCACAACCGGAGCCGGCGGTTTCTCGATTGGCAGAACTGCTGAAGGAAGCCGCCGAAGTCGGCTTGCGCGACGCGCAAGCGTCGACATTGCCGACATTCAGAGCCCAGCCACTGCACGTCTGATTCGGGTCGTGCCGTCGCTAAGCCTCGGTCGCCAGATGCTCGGACTCGATCTGCGGCCTCGCCCAGGTGAGCAACACCTCCGCCAATTCCCGCGGCTCGATCGGCTTGCTCACGTGGGCATTCATGCCCGCAGCGAGACACGCCTGCTTGTCCTCGTCCATCGCGGCAGCCGTCATGGCGATGATGGGCAGCCGGGCGCATTGGGGCAGGCCGCGGATGACGCGCGCCGCCTCCACGCCGTCCATGTCGGGCATCTGCATGTCCATCAGCACCAGGGCGAATTGTTCCTTCTTGACCCAGTCCACGGCTTCCACGCCGTTCTGGGCGACAACAACCCGCAGCCCGGCCGACGTCAGGAAAGCCATCGCCACCTGCTGGTTGACGAGGTTGTCTTCGGCAAGGAGCACACGAGCTCCCCGTATGGGCTGCAGCACTTCGGCAAAGTCGAATTTCTTGGCGGCGACGGGTGCGCTTCGCGACGGCTCTCCATGCTGCAGGCTGACGATCGCATCGAACAGCCGTGAGGGTGTCGCCGGCTTGAGCACGACGCAGGCGTTGCTCATGCCCCGCAAGGCCTCTTCGGCGCGCTCGCGCGCGGGCTGTCCCACCATCGCGATCGCCAGCAGCGGCGTGCCGCTGCGTTCGGAGGTGATGCGGCGGGCTTCGTGGATGAACTCCGCGTCGGCGCTCTTGCAATCGACGAGCAGCAGCTCGAACGGCGCCCGTGGGGCCGCGCGCCGCAGCTTGTGAACGGCATCGTCGCGGAACGAAGCGGTGGTGACCTGGAAACGCCAGTTCTGCAGCAGTTGCTGCAGCAGCAGGCGCCCGGTGGGCTGTCCGTCGACGATCAGCGTGCGCATGCCCCGGATGTTGAGGAGATCGAGACGCTCGATGTGGCCGCAGGGCAGGCCGAAGCGGGTGGTGAAGGTGAAGGTGCTGCCCTGCCCCGGTTCGCTCGCGACCGAGATGTCGCCCCCCATGAGGTTGACCAGACGCTTGCAGATGGCCAGGCCGAGCCCCGTGCCTCCGTACTTGCGGGTGATCGACGCATCGGCCTGCGTGAACGATTCGAACAGACGGCCTGCCTGCTGTGGCGTCAGGCCGATGCCGGTGTCCTGGACGCAAAAACGCAGCACCGTGTGCGTATCGTCCCGTGATTCGACCTCGGCCCGGATCACGATCTCGCCCTTGGCGGTGAATTTGATCGCGTTGCCGACCAGGTTGTTGAGCACCTGGGCCAGGCGCAGCGCATCACCGACGAGGCGCTGGGGGATGTCCTTGTCGATCTCGTAAAAGAGATCCAGACCGGCTTCTTCCGCGCGGATGGAAAACAGGTTGCCGACGTTTTCGATCGTCTCTTCCGGGCTGAATTCTTCTTGCTCGAGCGAGATCTTTCCCGCCTCGATCTTCGAATAGTCGAGGATGTCGTTGAGCAGCGAAAGCATGGCTTTGGAGGACGTCTGCACCTTCGACAGGTAATCGCGCTGCTGCTCGGTGAGCTGCATGCCGAGCACCAACTGGGTCAAGCCGATGATGGCATTCATCGGGGTTCGTATTTCATGGCTCATGCTCGCCAGGAACAGGCTCTTGGCTCTGTTGGCCGCCTGGGCCTCATCTCGCGCGGCGGCCAGCGCCACGCTGTTGCGATGCTCGTTTTCATGCACGCGCACGAGGCGCGCATACAGCATGCTGTTTTCGAGCAGCAATTCCAGCAGCACCACGCTGCATGCCACCAATCCGTAGATCCGTCCGGCATAAAAGCCCAGGTCAAAGCGCCCCCCGTTGAGCACGGCCGACAGCGCGATGTCGAACAGCCAGGCACACATCACCACCATGAGCCACAGGTCGAGCACGGCCTGAGGACGTGTCCGCCACAAGGCCAGCAGCGCCACGAGGCTGCAGACCCACACGCTGCTCACGGTGATCAGCATGGCAGGCGTGTATCGGTTTCCCTGCATGATGGGCGGCAGCATCGAGGCCCCGACCGTTGCGATGGCCACGAGCGCCGCGGCCAGCAGAACCGCACCGGCCGACATGGCCACCACGGCGATGCGTTCCCCATGCAGCGATGAGGTCGCAGCGGGCTTGCGCCTGAGCACGGCGTAGGCCACCACGAAGAGCGGGAAGCCGGCGTGCCAGAACATGTAGATCCATGCCGTGCTCTGCGGTCCGGCCCCCAAGAGGCCGGAGGTGCTGAACAGGCCTGGAAAGGTGAGCGCGTGGCCCACCGTCATCACGGAAGTGAAGAGGTAACCGCTGGCCAGTGTCAGCAAGGCCCGGGAGTGCAGGATGCGGTATTGGCCGAACAACAGCGCCGCGGTGATGGCGTCGTTGACGACCAGTGCTGTCTCATAAATCGGGATGAAGGCCGGGACGGGCGGAAGCTTGACCGTGGCGAACGGCGCAAGCACCCCGAAAAGTGCGACAGACACGGCGAGCACCGCGAGCGCCCTGCGCTTTTCGGCCTGGCCCGGGCGTTCGTTGAGCAAGAACGCGGGATCGTCGACTGGGGCTGCGTCCCCGGGCAAGAGGTCTGCCATCCGATCCTCCACGATCTGTTGGCGAGATCATCGGACAACTCGGGGCCACTTGCAATTGAATGAAGTCGCATGCATGCGACAGGTTTCGGCCGGCTCCCAACGTCATGCCGGGCGAACGTTGGCATCCCATGGCTGCAGTGGACCCCGGCCTTCGCCGGGGTGACGTTTTTTTTGGGGCGACTGCTGGCGCTAACCTGGTCCCCTACTCGTCATACCGGCGAACGCCGGTACCCACTGGCCGCAGTGAGCCCTGGCCTGCGCCGGGGTGACATTCTGGGACGCATGACAACGCCCCCCGACATGATCGGCTTCAGAAGGTCTCCCAGGCGTCCGAATGGGGGTTCGCAGGCGCGGCCGCCGCCGACACACCGGGCCCGGTCTTCGCCACAGCGTCCGGCGAAGCCGGCAGCTGGGCGGATGGTTTGGAGTGCTGCACGGCTGCGTGAACGACGTAGGCCGCATCGACTGCCTGCGCCATGTTCAGCTTGAAGAGCTTGACCGCCTCCACGAGCTTGGCGGCCTGCTGGTTGAGGCTGTCGGCTGCCGCGGCGGATTGTTCGACCAGCGCTGCGTTCTGCTGGGTGGCCTCATCGAGCTGGCTCACCGCGGTGCTCACCTGGCCGATGCCGGAGGTCTGCTCGACGGTGGCCGAGCTGATCTCGCCGATGAGATCGGCCACCTTGCGCACCTGGACGACGATGTCTTCCATGGTGGACCCGGCATCGTTCACGAGACGTGAGCCGGCCTCGACCCGATCGACACTCGCACCGATCAGCGTCTTGATTTCCTTCGCGGCCTCGGCACTGCGCTGGGCCAGGCTGCGCACCTCACCGGCCACCACCGCAAAGCCCCGTCCCTGTTCGCCCGCGCGGGCGGCTTCCACGGCGGCATTGAGCGCAAGGATGTTGGTCTGGAACGCGATGCCGTCGATGACACCGATGATGTCCGAGATCTTCCTGGAGCTTGCGGAGATCTCGTCCATCGTGGAGACCACCTTGCCGACGACATCGCCCCCCTTCATGGCCACATCACTGGCCGACCGCGCCAGTTCGGCAGCCTGGCGTGCGGTCTCCGCGCTGTTCTTGACCGTGCCGGAAAGCTCCTCCATCGACGCGGCGGTCTGCTCCAGGTTGGAAGCCTGCTGTTCGGTCCGTTGACTGAGGTCTGCATTGCCCGAGGCGATCTGTGCGCTGCCGGTGGCGATGGAGTCCGAGCTTGCGCGGACGGTGCCCACCACCTTGACCAGGCTTTGCACCATGTTCTGCAGCGCCGACAGGAGGCGGCCGGTTTCGTCGCGGCTGCTCACGTCCAGGCGGGTCGTGAGATCGCCGCGTGCCACCGTCTCCGCCACATCCACGGCGGTGACCAGCGGGCCGGTGATGCTACGGGTGATGAGCCACGCCAGGACGACGCCTAAAGTCAACGCCAACGCGGCAACGCCGATGACGGTGCCGAGCAGGACTTTGGCTTCGGCCTGGGACTTTTCGAATTCCCGGCGGCCTGCGGCAACTTCACCGTCGGCCAGGCTGCAGAGTGCATCGCTCAGCTTGGCCGCCACGGGCGACAAGACCTCCTCATAGATCTTGGCCGCTTCATCAGGCTTTCCCGCGCGCACTGCCTCGTAGATTGGAAGCAGCCCTTTCGTCAGATATACCTTGCGAAACTCTCTGACAGTTTCGACTTCGTCGCGCATGTTCGCGCTCATGTTGCCCTTGCTGAAAGACGCCCATACTGCATCGACCCGCTCGACGTTGGCGCGCAACTCTTTCTCACGCTTGGCCACGTTGGCCTCCGCGGGATTGGCCATCATGTCCATGACAAGGATGCGGTTGCGCAGCATCAGCTTGTTCATTTCACCGATCTGCTCGATCGGCACTGCCCGCTCTTCGTACATCACGCGCAGGTCATCGTTGACGTCCATCACACCGCGCATCCCGGCACCGGCGACGATCAGCAACAGCGCAAGAACCACTGCAAAGCCAAGCCCCAGACGCGGGCCGATGTTGAATTTGTAGAGGAACTTCGTCATGACAGTCTCCGGGAGGAAGGTGCGGGATCGGCACGCCGCGGCATGGGCCAGACCTTCCCGGCACTGGACATCGTTGAGGGCGATGGAGGACGCGCCGGCTGGTCATGGACGTTTCGGGAGGCATGGCCTTGCCCGGTCCAAGGGCGCGCAGGGCGTGCTGCGCGGGAGTGAAGGTCACCGTCGGTCAAAGTCGAACTCATGCCTGTACCGCTCTTCGAGCGGCTGATGTAGCCAGGCTCCCTGCGATTCTTGTTTCCGGCCTTGAAGATAACGGCAGCAGACGCGCGACCTTGAGCGAATTAAGCGGCTGAACAGGGCCCAATCCTCCCGATCGCAGGGGTCAACCTGCCATGGCGCGGTGCCCTGCCCTGAAGCCGTGCCCCCTGGTCGACCAGACCACGAACAAGCCCATCAGCGCGAGACCGCTGAGCGCCCAGGTCAAGGCAGCCGGGCCGGCGCGGTCCAGCAGCACACCGCCCACCATGCCGCCTCCGGCCACGGCGAGGTTGAACACCGTGACGAGCATGGACTGCGCCACGTCTGCCGCATCGCCGGCCGCGTCGGCCAGTGCCGTCTGCAGCAGGGTCGGCGCGCCGCCGAAGGTCAGGCCCCAGGCGGCGATGCCCAGCAGGACCGCGACTTCCGACCCGCCGGAGCATCCCAGCACGAGCGCAGCCAGGGCGAACACGGCGAGGTTCATCAAGGTCAGCACCCGCAGCCGGCGGTCCACCCACAGGCCGGTGAACCAGATGCCGGCGATGGATGCGGCGCCGAACAGCAGCAGCACGGCATCCACCCGGTCTCCGAGGCCAACCGACGCCAGATAGGGTGCGATGTAGGCATACAGAACGTTGTGCGCGAGGATCCATGCGAACAGGGCGAGGAGCACCGGACGGATGCCGGGCATCACGAAGACTCGCCGGATCGGAACACGCTGGCGGACCGACTGTCCCGCAAAATCAGGCACCGCCAGGCGCACCCACGCGAGCAGCACCAGGGACAGCGCAGACATCACCCAGAACACGCCGCGCCAATCGAATGTGGTGCCCAGCCAGGTGCCCAGCGGCACACCGATGGACAAGGCGATGGGCTGGCCCACGCCGGCCACCGCGAGCGCGCGCCCTTGCAAGTGCTGGGGCACCATTCGTCGCGCGTAGCCGGCCAGCAGCCCCCACACCACGCCGGCAGCCATGCCCGCCACGAAGCGCGCTGCCAGGATGAGTGCGTAGTGTGTGGACACGGCAGTCACCGCGTTGAAGACCAGGAAGCCACCCACGGCCAGCAGGAACAAGGGCCGGCGGTTCCAGCTGCGGGTCGCAGCGATGATCGGAATGGCCGCCATGACCGATCCCACGGCATACACCGTGATCAGCTGGCCGGCAAGCGATTCGGAAACACCGAGTGCGTTGCCGATCTGCGGCAGCAAACCTGCCGGCATGGTCTCGGTCATGATGGCGAGAAAGCCTGCCATGGTGAATGCCAGCAGCTTCCACACGGGAAGCCTCTGGCCGGACGCAGCCTCGGGCACGGTGGCCTCGGGTCCATGGTTGTCTTGAATGTTCATGCGGGTGTGATTTCGTGGGATTTCAGGGGGACCAGCCACCGCCGATCGGCACATCACCGATCCGGCGGATGGCTTCTCTGCGCGGTGCCTCGCTCAGGCCAAGTGGGACGCCGCCATGTCGCGGTCGCCATGACCGGCCGCGAGGGCACGCGCGAAGCGCTGCAGGCCCGCATGCGCGGCATCGGCCTGCACGCCGGCTTCAGCGGCGGCATCGATGATCAGTTGCGCATCCTTCACCGCATTGGCGATCGAAAAGCTGGCTGTGTAGTCGCCCGCCAGCATGGCGGCGGCCTTGGCCTGGAAGAAGCCGCTGTCCATCGGCCCGCCGGTGACCACATCGACGACGAGAGACGGATCGATGCCGAGCCCCTCGGCGAGGCGCAGGCTCTCCGCGATGCCGTGCGTCAGCGCGAAAGCCCAACTGTTGAGGGCGAGCTTGAGGCGGCTGCTTGCACCGGCTTGGTCGGACACCCAGACGGTGCGCTTGCCGATGGCATCGAAGACCTGCTGTGCGACGTGCCGTCCATCGAGCGGCCCGGAGGCCAGGATCACGAGCTGACCCTGCTCGGCCGGCTGGCGGGTGCCTTGCACGGGCGCATCATGGAAGACGAGGCCGTGCCGCTCGGCGAATTGCCGCAGGGCCTCCACGGCATGGACGCCCACCGTGCTCAATTGCAGCCATGCCGCACCTCGGGTCAAGGATGCCGCGGCCGCTTGCATGGCCTCGTGCACGGCGGGGCCGTCCTTGAGCACCGTGACGATGATGTCGGCGCCGCGTACTGCGTCTGCGGGAGTGTCGAACGCGCGCACACCGTCTTGCCTCAGGGCGTGAGCCTTGGTCACGGTGCGATTCCAGGCGTGCACTGTGAATCCCCGATGGTTCAGGTTGCGTGCGACCGGCGCGCCGATGAGACCGGTGCCCAGGACAGCGATGATGGGTTGCTTGTTGGTGGTCACAAAAAATTCCTTCGGAATGGAGTTCAGGAACGATCGTTCCTGAATTGGAAAAATAAAAACCTGGCGATGACCTGCCAGGTTGTGGGCTGGTTAAAGGGCAGCCATGGCGACGTCGATCACGTCGAGCAGGCATGAACGGCGATGTTGCGGTGTGCTGCCCTTGCCGAGCACCCGCATGCCTTGCATGGTGTTGACGAAGAAGCGTGCGAGTGCGCGTGGGGCTTTGTCCGCAGCGATCTCCCCTGCCTGCTGGCCGCGCAGAATCAGCTTTTCGAGCGCCTTCTGCAGCCGCCTGAAGTTGTGTGCCACCAGCTCGGCGACCGCCTCGTCCTGACCCGCAAGTTCCAGCGTCGCATTGGCCACCAGGCAGCCGCGCCGCTGCGGGTCACTCAGCTCGTCTTCGGTGATGCGCATCAGCAGTTGTCGAACAAGTTCCTTGACCGGGCCGGGCCCTGACAGCAACTCGACGTTGGCGGTGGTGACGGCCTCGTAACGGCGCAAAGCCTGCTGGTAGAGGCCTTGCTTGCTTTCGAAGGTGCTGTACAGGCTGCTGCGGGACAGGCCCGTGCCTTCGACCAGGTCCTGCACGGAGGTTGCTGCATAGCCGCGCTGCCAGAACACGCGCATCGCGGCATCGGCAATCTGGTCAGGTTCGAATTCCTTGGTGCGCATGGCCGGCCCTCAATTGGAACGATCGTTCCAGCTAATGTACGAGCTGAAGTCGTGACCGTCAAGACGAGCTGTGTCCCGGGGGCTTCGTCCCGGCTTTCAGCGCCCCTCTGAGCCTGGTTCAGACCCGAACACCTTCAGGTACTGCTTCGATGTGATGCCCATCGAGACGTAGATGCTCGTCACGCCTTCGATGCCGATGTCGGCCGGCGACACCCAATCCTGTGGCACATAGAGCAGCCCGCCGCCCACGGGCACCGGTGCCGTGGGCACGAGCACCGCGAGATACGGCAGACCGCCGACTGTCACCGGCTCGGCGGTGGACAGCAGGCCGAGCACGGCCGAGCCGCCCGGCCCCCCGAAATGCAGCCATACCGGGCTCATCGATTTGACGCCGTCCACGTCCTTCTGTGACAGCAGATCGACGAATTTCTTGATCAGGTCGTAGATGTTGCGCACCAGGGGGATGCGCTGCATGATCCCATCGACCACGGCTCCCACCACCCTGCGGGCCCGACTGCGCACCAGCACGCCGAGCGCGAAGATGCCGGCCAGCACGATGCCGATGCCGATCAGGTAGCCGAAGAACTCGGACCCCGCCGCGCCGATGCCCAAGGCGATCAAGACATGGCCGATGCGGCTGTCGGGCCCCACCCATTGCACCAGCAGTTGCACGACCCAGATCAGGATCAGCGCGGTGGCGGCGAGCGGCAGTGCGGCCAGCAGGCCGGCGACGAAGGTGCGGACGAGACGTTGGACGGCATTCATGCGAGCAGTCTCGCACGGCCGGCTGCCCTCGCATGTCATGCCGGCGAACGCCGCATCCACTGGGCCGCAGTGGGCCCCGGCCTTCGCCGGGGTGACGTCGTTGTTGCTAAACATGTCATACCGGCGAACGCCGGTACCCACTGTTCCCCCAGCGCCTCCGGCTCCCCCGGGCGCCCAACTCACCGCAAGCCGAACATCTCCGAAACAGCCTTGCGGTACTGCGCTTCGGCGACCGCGTTGGTGTTGTGGTGAGCACCGCCCTTGACGAGGATGAAGCGTTTCGGCTCGGGTGCTCGCTCGTAGAGAGCACGGCCCAGTTCGGGCCGGATCAGCGTGTCTTCGCTGCCATGCACGACGAGCAAGGGGGCACGCAGGTGCGCAATGCGGGCGGCTGAATCGAACCGTTGGGTGATCAGCGGACGGACCGGCAGCCAGCCCCAGGACATAGTGCCGAACACATCGGGCACCGACGTGAAGGTGCCTTCGAGCATCAGGCCGGCGAGATCGTCGGGGTGACCGTCGGTGGCCACTTGCACGGCAATGGCGCCACCGAGCGAATGGCCGAAGATGAAGTGCTGCGCATCAGGTGTGCGGGCGCGAAGCCAGTCCCAGGCCTGGCGTGCATCTTCGACGGCCGTCGCCTCGGACGGAAGCCCCGCTTGGCTCTTGCCGAAGCCGCGGTAGTCGATGGCAAGCACCGAAAAGCCCAGTGCGTGCATGCGGCCGATGCGGGCGGAACTGGCGCGCACGTCCCAGCGGGCACCGTGCAAGTACAGCAAACTTGGCGCCCCGGGCCTGGCCTGCGGTACCCACACCCCGTGCAATTTGACGGGAGAACCGTCGGCGTCGGACTTGAAATTGATCCACACGTCCTGCGCGCCGGGGATGGGCTTGGCGGCACCCTGCCAGGCACTTTGCCCCAGCTGGAACACCCAGCGCCGCTGCTGTTCATCGAACTTCGTGTAACCGGCCACCGACCCGGCCACAGACACCATGCCGATCAGCGTGGCCAGCAGCAAGCCGATGGCACGTCGCAGTTTCATGTTGCGCTTCAGGCGTGGGCTGCGAATGTGTCGTCGGAGAAGCCGACGGTGATGCGGCCGTCGGCCCAGACGACGACAGGGCGGCGGATGAGGCTCGGCTGAGCGCACATGAGGCGTGCCGCAGATGCACCGTCGACCACGGCGGCCTGGGTCGCCTCATCGAGCTTGCGCCAGGTGGTGCCCTGCCGGTTGACGAGCTTTTCCCAGCCCACCGCCTGCATCCAGCCCGGCAGCAAACTTTCCGGCACGCCGGCCTTTTTGAAGTCGTGGAACTTGGCCGGCACTTGGTGCGTCGTCAGCCAGGCCCGCGCCTTCTTGACGGTGTCACAGTTCGGGATGCCGTAAAGGGTGATCTCGCTCATTGCAGGAAATGGAAATGCCGGAACGCCCCGGTTCATCGGGCGACTCGAGTGTATGCAGCCTGCCTTGAACTGACGATCACACGTTTGGGTGGGATGGCGGCGTCAGTGGTCGACCATCGACCGACCGGCCGTTGTTCAACCCCAGGCTTCGAGCACCGCGCCGCGCACCGCGTCGAGCACGTCAGGCGCGCCAGGCTGCAGCGGGGCAACCCAACAAAGCCAGGTGTGGCCCCGCCAGCCGTTCCACACCCTGAGTTCGCCCGACCGTTCGGCCTGCACGGCGTTGTCCAGGCACAGGATGCCGGCGCCCGCGCCACTTGCGACGAGGCTGCGCACCACGCGTTCGGAGTTGGCCATGGTCCCCTCCTGGTATTCCCGCCCGGCGGATGTGAACAAGGCATCGAGATGGGTGCGCAACATGCAGCCCATGGGGGTGCCCACCCAGGGCATGGCGAGCACCTCGTCGCGCGATGGGCTCGGGTTCGTTCCGGTCGCGCCCAGGGGCAGGCCGACGGCCAGTTCAATGCCGCAAAGGCGGCGCAGTTCCAGGCCCTCGATGTCCGCACGGTCGGTGTACAGGTAGGCGCAGTCGAGTTCGTTGCGCTGGAGCTCGCCCAGCAGGTCGTTGGACACGCCTTGCTGGAGCTGCAGTGTGATCTGCGGATGACGTTCGGCCAAGGTCAGGAAGGTTTGCCCCAGGCGCAGCGCCACAGGGTCACCGACCGTTCCGAAGCGCACGACCCCCTTGGCCGCCCCTCGCAATTGCTCGGCGGTGGACCGCATGCGGCCGGCCGAAGCGAGGGTGCGCTGGGCCTCCTCCAGCAGCCGGGCGCCGGCTTCGGTCAGCATCATGCCGCGCGACGTGCGGTCGAAGAGCTTGACCCCCAGTTCGTCTTCCAGCGCCTTGATCTGCGCGCTGACGGCCGGCGGGCTCGTGAACACGCGCTCGGCCGCACGAGTGAGGCTTCGCTCCTCGGCGATCGCCACGAAGGTCTTGAGTTGATACAGCTCCATGGGCATGCATTGTCGCGGCTCCGGGGTCCTTCTGTCCGTTCGGAAAACCTGATCCCCCAATCCAAACAGACGAATGGCGCGCACGCCTCGCCGAACCGAGACTCTCGCACTTTCCTCTCCTGGAGTGCCTCCATGCCTTCGCTGTCCCGTCCCCTCGGCGCTGCCGCTTTGCTCGCGGCCACATCTGCCTGGGGAAGTCTCTTCCTCGTCGTCAAGCCCGTGCTCGGGCACATCGATCCCGTCTGGTTCACGCTGGTGCGCTACACCATCGCATCGTGCGGCCTGGCCGCTCTGCTGCTTTGGCGCGGCCCATTCCCCTGGGACAAGCTGCGCACCCATGGCCTGCAGCTCGCGGGCCTTGGCGCTCTGGGCTACGGTCTCTTCAGCGTGCTCGTGCTGACGGGGCTCGCTCATTCCCAGCCGTCTCATGGCGCGGTCGTGATGGCCACGGCGCCGATCACTGCGCAGCTCGTGCGGTGGGCCCTCGATGGGGTGCGGCCGAGCCGCGCCGCGTCGGTCGGGACCGTGCTCGCGCTCGCCGGCGTCGTGATGGTCTCCGGTGTCCTCACCGGGCCGGCGGGCGCCGGCTCGACGTTGGCCGGGGACGCGACCGCATTCGTCGGCACCCTGTGTTGGATCGCCTACACGCGCGGCAGCACGCGCTTTCGTCAACTCGATGTGCTCGAATTCAGCGCGTTGACCGCCATGGCCTCCTGGCCCTTGTTGCTGCTCGGGACCTTGGCCGCCACGGCATTGCACCTGGCCACCGTCCCGTCCGCGGATGCGTTGGTCTCATCGTGGCAGGCGCTCCTGTACATCGGCGTCGTGCCCACCGTCATGGCGGTGCTGGCGTACAACGCGGGCATCCAGTCGATGGGCATGGTGGCTGGCACGGCCTTCCTGAATTTCGTGCCGGTGTCGGCCCTGCTGCTCGGGATGGCACTCGGCAAGCGGCCGGAGGCCCATGAACTCATCGGCGTGGCCATGGTGGTGACGGCGCTCGGCCTGCACACACTGTCGCTTCGGCGCCCCTCGCGGCCGCCTGAGGCTCCGCCGCTGAAACGGTGTGCTGCGTAAGACCGATGGCCATGGCGGCTTGGTTTCGAATCACTGCGGAGTCCTTGAAACGTCCTGCCGATTTGCTGGAACCAACGCCCACCCGATGCACGCCGCAAGGAATGGCGGCGTGTAGTGCTCCAGTGCACGCGCCCAGTACGCGGAAAGACCGAGCTGCCGCAGGTCAATCAAGTCCGTGAGAGCCTTGCCGGTTTCAAACGCGGCGCCGGCACACGCACCGAACACTGCGATG
>Ga0070659_100000516_pt1 | contig 28377 bp, 21 predicted proteins | sample KBSC23metaG_FD_64666 | JGI IMG/M metagenome (GOLD analysis project Ga0070659, IMG submission 64666) | Corn rhizosphere microbial communities from Kellogg Biological Station, Michigan, USA - KBS C2-3 metaG | ecosystem: Host-associated > Plants > Roots > Rhizosphere > Soil ... | reverse complement strand
CGTAGTAATGGAAACATTTGGTGCCGGCAATACCACTACCGATGCCTGGTTTATTGATATGCTGAAGGCAGCCATTGATAGCGGCAAGGTTATTCTTGATATATCTCAATGTAAGGTAGGCACCGTTGAACTTGGCCGTTACGAAACGAGCAAGCAGTTAAAAGATATGGGTGTAGCCAATGGTTATGATATGACCTACGAAGCCGCCATCACAAAAACCATGTACCTGCTTGGGCAGGAGCAAGATCCCGTTAAGGTAGCCCGCCTGTTAGAGCAGGACCTGCGCGGCGAACTGACCTGGTATTAATAAGATTAAGATGCTTTGTTCTGTTTATTTGATGATGGCGCTGCCGGCGGATTATTATCATTTTGATCGTCGGAGCGATTATCTTTTTCGCCTTCTTTATCTCTGTCTTTTTTGAAATCAAGCTTACCGAATTTATAGCTCAGGCTAATACCAAACGAGCGGAAGGGCACCTGTCTCAAGCTGCTTTGGTTAAAATTAATACCCGATGCCGTAGCCCGCTGGTCAACATATTCATTGAACGGATTAGCCGCTGTTAAACCCAGGCTTGCTTTTTTGTTTAAAAATTGCTTGCGTAAAGCTATATTGTAAAACATAAAGGCCGGGCGCGTACCTTGTATGGTACGTTGTGCCGCGTTGTAATTGCCAAACACTTCCATTGCCAGGTCGTGCCCAAAATCGTAGCTGCCGTTTAAGTTAATGCGGTAGGCAAATCCGTTAACTGTGGGGTTACCCGGGTTTCTGTTAATACGTTCGCCAAAAAACATGTTGGTGCGTATATTCAATTTACTGGTTAAAGGCACCGAGCCAAAAAAGCTTGCACCGGTAGTAATTTGCGAACCTAAATTATAGCGCTGTGTTAACGATACGCTTTGATAAGCCGTGCCGTCAATATTTAAAGTAGGATAGAAGAGGGTATAAGTTTGCAGGTCGTCGGTATTATATCGGTAAAACGCCGCTATGAATATATTCCCACCCTTATCGAACGATTTGTTATATCCCAGTTCATAATTATGCCCAAGCTCAGGCTTCAGGTTAGGGTTGCCTGTGCTGATGTTATGCGGATCACTGATGTTGTAAAAAGGGTTAAGGCTTTGGTAATCGGGCCGCTCAAGCCGGTAAGAGTAGCTCAGCTTAACCGACTGGCTTTTATCGATCTTATGCGAAAGCACAAACGATGGCGCAAAGATGTTGTAGCCCGGTATGCTTGTGTTTTTAAAATCAGCTTCGGTGTTGGTACGCTCATAACGTAAGCCGGCTTTCCCGGTAAAAAAATCCTTAAAGAAATTAAAGGTTAGCGAACCATACACCGCGTAAATATTTCGCTTATAGTTAAAACTGTAAGTCTGTTTCTGGTTTTGAATATATTCGCCGGTACTTAACAAAGTATCAGTATTTGTTGTATTGTTCAGTGTTTCAAAAATCGCCTTGGCACCTGTTTCAAAACTAAATTTATCGTTAATTGGCTGGGTATAGTCAATCGATATATTATCTTCTTTATCTGTACCGGGGTTGCTGCCCGATATACCCGAAGTGCCGTAACCCGGATTTATATAATGCAGGTTTTGTGAAAAATTCGATGTGTTTTTACTTGAACTTGAAGTATATACAATATCCAGTTCCTGGTTTTCCTTTTTGAAGGTCTTTTTATAACCCAGGTTAATATCGGTGCTGTTCTCACTAAAGCGGTTATCCGAGTTGCGGTAACTTAAAATATCATAGTAAGCACTACCATACCTTTTTTGCTCTTCAATGTTTGTTAACCCGTTATTATGGTTGCTAAAATGGTCAAAGCTTACTGATGCGGTTAACTCATCTGCGGTGCTGATGCTCCAGGTAAAGTTAAGCCCGGTTTGATAACCATTCCTTACAAAACTACCATTCCCCGATTGCATAAGGTGAGTAGTAGTATCCAAAGTGTTGTTGAAGGATTGCTTGTCTAACGTATTATGCGTTGTGCTGTTTAGCTGCGCATTGCCGCTAAAAAACGCGCCCACGCCAAAGTTTCCTTTTCGGGCATTTAAATTTACCGACCCGTTTTCTAACCTGGTTCCCGCAGTAGCGTTAATGCTTCCGTTAATGCCCTGTACTTTACTGTCTTTTAAAATAATATTAATGATTCCCCCGGTACCTGCGGCATCGTACTTGGCTCCAGGACTGGTAATTACTTCGATACTTTTGATCTGGCTCGCCGGTATTGATTGTAAAGCATCGGCCAGGCTTGCCCCAAAAATGCTGGATGGCTTCCCGTTGATCAAAAAGCGCACATTGGCATTACCCTGTAATTCCACATTTCCGTCAATGTCAACAGTAACCATCGGTACTTTTTTCAAGATATCGGTAGCTACCCCGCCTTGCGAGGTTAGGTCTGTACCGGCATTAAAAACAAGCTTATCTATTTTATTTTCAATGGTATTGGCTTTGCCCACCACATTAACGGCACTAAGCTGCCTTTGCGTAGCACTGATAACGATGTTATTGAGTGTTGCTATAGTTTTACTGCTGTTGATGATAACATGATCAATAACATAATGCTGGTAACCAATAAAATCAACCGTTACCTGGTACTCGCCATAGGGGAGGTTGGTTACCGAAAAATTGCCTTTGGTATCAGATGTCGATCCGTTTATAGGTGTTTTACTGCCTTGTTTGTAAATCGCTATCGTAGCATATTCTACAGGATTTTTTGTAGCCGCATCGGTAATTTTGCCGGTAATTTTGCCTTTGGGAGCAGTGCCGGTAGTTTGAGCATTAGCCGTAATGTATAAGATGAGTAAAAAAGTAGATATAATAATTTGTTTCATATTGCCATTTAGAATCGGCAGCAAAAGTCTAAAAACAAACTGGAGTAAAACTGAATTTGGAAATAATTGTCGACCGGATTTAGTAATTATACTGTTACTTACTACAAACAGGCTTAAACCAAAAAGCCATACTGATCGATCAGTATGGCTTTCTTTTTAGAATAAGATTTGGTTTACAAAAACTTTGATGCTAAACTTTTACCGAAACGGTAGCTTAAGGTTAACTCCTGGGTTGTATTGTTGATACCGCCAACAGGATATTTACCCACGCTGAACTGGTAGCTATAACCAAATTGAATGTTCTTGGTGGCGTTTACTGATATAATGCCGGCTACCGCGTTATCATTACGATAATTAACTCCTAAACCAACAGCATCCTTAACAAATAACGTTGCCGATACATTATACTCTAAAGGTAAGGCATTGCCCTGGTAGGATAATAATACCGATGGCTTAATTTTAAAATCGGTGCCCAGATCTTTAACATAGGCGCCTGTTAAATAATATGCGGTAGGCAAGCCGGTAACCGCGCTGCTGCCTAAAGATAAACGTGGTACCGAAACACCAACATAATAATTGCTGCCATAAAGCATCACCCCAAAACCAATATTGGTAATAGTTTCGTTTACATCACTGTTCTGAAACTTGGGGTCGGTAGGGTCGAGGGTGGAGTAAGTGATCTTATGGTTCCTAAAGCCCGCGTTAATTGATGCCGACAAAAAATTAGTACCCGATAGCTGAACTTTCTTAGCGAAGAAAGCGTTGATCTCGGTCAGGTTTTCTGATCCTATCTTATCCTGCAATACCACCAAACCGGCGTTGCTGCCAATACCTGCAAGTGGTACGCTGCCATTAAACATAAAGGTAGATGGCGCGCCATCAATACCTATCCACTGCCTGCGGCCAACAACATTAATGTTAGCTGCATTGTCTGTAGTGGCATACGCGTTGTTTACCGGCGTCAGGTTATTCATGTATTGTGTAAAGGTAAAAGGCTCCTGCGCCATTGCCTTGTTACTCCATAGTTGAGCGGTTAAGCCAACCAGCAGTACTATATATAAATGTTTTTTCATCTTAATAATTAGTTTATTGTAATTGTTTTTTGGTTTGTATGATAACCCATGTGGCTTTAACCACATGGGTTTATTAAACATGTTTTAATTAATATTTTAAGACAAAATAACCCGTTACATGATTCCGCTCATTACCCACATTGTAATCAACAATGAAGAAATAAGTACCGCCGGGAAGTTTGTTTCCGTTTTTGGCCTTTCCGGTAAACACATTGTTCTTGTTATCATAATTATCGGTTTCAAAAACGTTACCGCCGTTGCGGTCAATTATTTTAACATGGTTTACAGGGAAGCTGTTAACACCTTCGATGTATAAGAAATCGTTAACACCATCACCATCCGGAGACAGGGCCTGGTGTACAATAAGATCGGCACCTGCAGGGTCAACTACCTTCACAAATACATTTACTGTATCTGCCGCGGCATAGTTGGCATTACCTGCCTGTGTAAACGATACCTTGGTAGTACCTACATGTAACGGAACCAGTGTGCCGTTTACCACCTTAATGTACGATGCATCGGTTACACTAACCGATACCGGTAAGCCTGATGTAGCTGTGGCGGTTGGTGTGTAAGCTGCCGAATTTCTGAGTAAGAAAGGTATAGTAGCAACAGCAATGGTTTGTTTACCCTTTGCAACTATAAGTGTTTTAGTTAACACCGCCGAACCCGAATAATTGCCCGAAGTTGGGTTTAATGTAGCTGTTATAGTGGCTGTTCCTGCCCCCACTATGTGTACATTCCCGTTTACAATTGTTGCTACAGTAGGATCGGAACTGGTGTATACCACCGGATCGCCTGTGCTGCGTGCAAGAGGATCAAAGTCAGCATCACCGAAAGACTTGTTAATAGGTGTTTGCTGGCTTACAGGTAACTGATTGTTACCCGGCCATGTAAGCGTTTGCGTTGCAGCTGCAACGGTTAAAGTACCTGTACCATATGTAAAGGAGTACAGGGTTGAAACCGCGCCCGCGGCAGTTAAAGTATAAGTACCAACAGGTAAGGTTGAAAAATTACCATTTAATGCCTTGCCCGATAAATAAACGGTAGGTTGAGCACTAAACTTGGTACTATCATCTAACGGAGCGTTACCTGAAGCACTCTTGAAGCCAAAGTAATTTACAGGCAGCACCGGAACAGCGGTTGTGCCGTAAGCAATAGTTACATTTTTAGGTGTAATGGTTAAAGGAGCCTGGGTTACAGTTAACGTAGCTGTTGCATTGGTTGCTGCGGTTGTATTTCCATCACCTGCCTGCGATGCTGTGATAACACTGGTACCGGGTGCCACAATATGTATCATCGAGTTTGGTATCCCGTTAGCTGTTACTGTTGTAGCCGTTGCTGTTGTAGCACTGCTGTACGAAACAGGGTATCCAGAACCGAATGTTGAAAATGCAGGGCTAAAATCAGGGTCACCGTACGCTTTTATTAACACGTTCGGGAATATAACCGCTTGCGTAACGGTTAAAGTTTGCAACGCTGTTTGCACCGGTATGTTCGACTCGCCCACCTGTGTTGCTGTAATTATAGCAGTGTTGTTGGTTAGGTTTGATGCCGGAATATTAAAGTGCAGTTTATTATTCACAATGCTTACTAATGCAGGGTTGCTGCTGGTATAAGTAATTGGTGTAGTAAGTAATGTACTTGTAGCCAGTGGATCCTGATCGGTCAGTGTAAATGCGATAGTTCGGGTAGCCGCAAATGTAAGTGTTGGTGGGGTTACGGTTAATAACTGAGCCACACTTAACGGAGCGGTAGAGTTACCCGATGCCGCCTGTGATGCTATAATGGTAGTTTGGCCAACACCTGTGAAGTGTATGTTGCCATTAACTATAGTAGCAACAGCCGGGTTAGTGCTGGTATAAGTAATTGGCGTAGCCAGTGTACTTGTAGCACCCGGCGGAACGTCTGCCGTTGAATATGCTCTTGTAGCTGTTGCAGCGAATGTAATGCCTGGTGCAACAACCGTCATCACCTGGCTAACATCCGGAACAATAACGTTACCTAACGATGCGGTTATTGTAGTGGTACCCAGGCCAACAAAGTGAATGTTACCATTAACTATGGTAGCTACTGTAGGGTCGCTGCTGGTATATACTATTGGTTGGGCTATGTTATTAGCATTCAAAATAATATATGAGCTTGTAGCTCCCGGGGCCAGGTCGGTTGTATTAAATTTCTGAACGCCGAGAGGAGGGAAGCTGATACCGGCCGGTGTTACGGTTAATACCGTTGATACATCGGCAGGTAAGGTTGCTGTTCCGCCCGAGCCGCCACCTTGCGATGCCGTGATAACTGTAGTGTTAGGAATAGGATAAGTTACCACACCATTGATTAGGCTTGGCGGAGTAAGGTGTATCAGTCCGTTCACTATAGTCGCTACAGCAGGGTTACTGCTTGTATAAGTAATATTTACAGTACCTAAAGTACTTGTAGCGGCAGGGGTAATATCGCCGTTGTTACTGTATTGGCGTGTACCCAATGCCGGGAAGGTTAGGGTAGGCCCGTTAACAGGTGCTATTAGCGATGTAACTGTTAAAGTCGAAAAAGTAGGTAATGGCTGGTAATTGGTATTTGTTATCTGCGTTCCTGTTATGGTGCAGGTTCCGGGACTAACCAAATGCAGTAAACCATTAGTAACAGTTGCTACCGATGGGTCGCTGCTGGTATAAGTTACCGGGAATGTTGAAGTGGAAATTGTACTGGTATAAGCCAGTTGAACATCAGCCGCGCTTATAGATGATGTACCGATAGCAGGAGCCACTGTTAATACAGCCGGTGTTACCGTTAAGGCTGATGTTGCAACCGGTGGCGCGCCTGCACCAGGGTAGGCAGCCTGGGTAGCTGTAATTATACAGTTGCCAATACCAACATAGCGCAATTGATTATTAACAATAGTTGCTACGGTAGGGTCGCTGCTGGTAAAGGTTATTGGTGCCGATTGATTCACCGTTCCGGTAACCAGAGGTAGCAAGGCAAGATCAGTTGAAGTGAATGCCTTCGATCCTAAAGCGGTCATAGTTAAGGTTGGTGCGGTTACTGTTAATGGTAATAATACATCAACAGGAGCGGTAAAGCCCGCCGCAATTGCAGCAGTTTGCTGCGATGCTGTAATGGTAGTTGTACCCAGGCCAACAAAGTGGATGTTGCCGTTAATAATGGTGGCCACATTCGGATCGCTGCTGGTATAGGTGATCGGGATATTTGCCAGCGTACTTGTTGCACCCGGTATACGATCGAGCGTATTGAATGGCAATGTTGCAGGCATTTGTGTTGCAGTAAAGGTAATAACCGGTGCGGCAACTGTTAATGTAACCTGAACATCGGCAGGTAGCGTTGCAGTAGCCGTTGCCGATGCGGCCGTTACCGCTGTACCTTGCTGCGTGGCCCTGATATTAGTGGTTCCAACGCCGCCAACAAAGTGAATATTACCGTTAACAATGGTTGCTATTGTTGGGTCGCTGCTGGTATAAGCAATAGGTACGCTTGCAACAGTACTTGTAGCGCCCGGAGCCAGGTCAACACTGCTTATTGTTTTTGTGCCTAAAGCAGCAAAAGTAATAACAGGTGAAGTAACAGTTAACACTGATGTTACATCCGGAGGTAATATAGCCGTACCTGTTGCACCACCACCTTGTGATGCAGTAATAGTTGAAGTACCTGTACCTATAAAGTGAATAGCACCATTTACAATGGTTGCCACCGCTGTGTTGCTACTTGTATAGCTGATTGGTGTAGTAGTAAGGGTACTTGTTGCTCCCGGAGCCAGATCTGTAGTGGTAAATACTTTAGTACCTAACGCCGCAAATGTAATGGCAGGTCCGCCTGTTACAGTTAAGGTTGATGTTACGTCGGCAGGGATACCTGTAAGTCCGGTTGCACCACCACCTTGCGATGCGGTAATAATTGCTGTTCCGGCTTTAAGCATATGTATCTGGCCAGCCACTATCGTAGCAACTGCCGTATTACTGCTGCTGTAAGTAATAGGTAAATTTACGCTGCTTGTTGCTCCCGGATTAATATCGGTATTGCTGTAAACCACAGAACCCAAAGCAGGGAAGGTAATAACAGGGGCAGTTACCGTTAATACCTGCGATACATCGGCAGGTAATGCGGTTGTACCTGTTGCGCCACCACCTTGCGATGCTTTAATGGTGGTAGTATTGTTTGGAGATGCAGGAAAACCAGGAAGTATGTGTATATAACTGATATAACCATATACAGATACCGAGAAACCCGAACCAGCCCCACCGCCAAGGTTTGCAGTCGAAGCTGATAAAACATCGCCGGCAAGGTAGCCTGTTCCGTTTGCGGTAACTGTAACGGTGCTAACAACATTATTAGCAATAACAATAGTGGCAACAGCGCCAGAGCCGCTTCCGCCGGTTAATGGTACTGCTGTATAAGTTCCGTTAACGTAGCCTGCACCAATATTAAGTGATGAATTTAACGTAAGGGTATTTACTATGGTAGCTACGGCAGTGTTACTGCTGGTATAGGTAATCGGCACCGTTGTAACAGGGCTTGTAGCGCCCGGCATAAAATCAATATTGGTATACGGTTTGGTACCCAATGCCGGGAAAGTAATAGCAGGTGCGCTTATGGTTAATGATGCTGTAACATCGGCAGGTAAAGTAGCAGTTGCCGGGTTAACCGTACCTGCAGCACTGCCTTGTTGAGTAGCTTCAATAACCGTTGTACCTGCTCCAACCGGGTGTATAACCGGACCGGCATTGGTTAACGTGTATTTGAAACCTGTACCAACATTACCCAATGAAGCGGTTGCTGCCGACAATACATCGCCGGTTACATAACCTGTACCTCCTGTTGTTAATGTTACTGTTGATACACCGCCGCCTACGATAATAATATTGGCTTTGGCGCCTGTACCAGTACCGCCGGTTAACGATACATTATTATAAGTTCCGGATAAATAATTCACTCCCGATGTTATAGTGCCTGATATCGCACTACCTGAAAGAATAGTGGCAACAGCTGTATTGGAGCTGGTATAAGCTATTGCCGGAGTTTGAATGGTTGAAGTTGCTCCCGGGTCAAAATCTCCGCTTAAGGTTATTTTTGTACCAAACTGGCCGGCAAAGGTGATTACCGGAGAGGCTACAGTTAATGTGCTGGTTGCATCGGCAGGCAATGTAGCAGTACCTGTGGCGCCGCCACCCTGTGATGCCGTTATAGTAGTTGTTCCGGCAGCAACATAATGAATATTGCCATTTACAATGGTGGCAACAGCAGGAGTGCTGCTGGTGTACGTAATCGGAACGGCAGTATTTGTACTTACAGCAGTAGGTGTATAATCAACATTAGTTAAGGTTTTTGTACCCAATGCCGGGAAAGTAATGGTATAAGGTAATATAGTTATGGGCACCGTAACATCGGCAGGTAATAAAGCTGAGCCCGACGCGCCGCCACCCTGTGAGGCTTTGATATTTGCAGTACCTGCACCATTAATATGTATGGCGCCGCCAACAACAGATGGGAAAGTAGTAAAGCCCAGTCCGCTGCCGCCCAAATTTAAGGCTGCCGTTGTTAGGTTATCACCAACGGTATAGCCTGTACCACCGCTCACAATAACAGCCGAAGTTACGACACCACCGGTAACGGTTATGTTTGCAGTCGCGCCGCTTCCGGTTCCACCGGTTAACGGTACATTAGTAAAGAGGCCATTCTGGTAACCATTGCCGCCGTTGAAACCAGTATTGCTATTAGTATTGGTAGTAAGCTGCAAAATACTGTTCGGTAGTATGGTAGCTACGTTTGCATTGTCGCTGGTATAGGTTACAGGAGTACTTGTTAATGTACTGGTAGTACCTGGGTTAATATCAGCAACGGGTAGCTTTTGGGTACCAAGCGCCGGGAAAGTAAGTACTGGAGATATTACAGTTAATGCTTGGGTAACATCGGCAGGTAAAGTAAGTGTACCTGTAGCACCACCACCTTGTGAAGCTGTAATATTTGTTGTACCCGTGCCAACAAAATGTATATATGATCCAACGCTTAATATTGTTTGTGTAAACCCAGAACCTGTGCTACCTAAACTGGTAGCGGGACAGGTTAAAATATCGCCTACAGTATATCCTGATCCCGGATTTATTATAGATATAGAAGTTACTCCAAATGCCGGAAAAAGTGTAGTTACTCCACTTATTGTAACAAGATTGCTGCTGATCTGTCCAACTACAATTGTAACCGTCATGCCCGAGCCTGTACCACCTATAAGCGGTATATTAGTATAAGTACCGGGGGTATATTGTGAACCTCTCGTAAATGATCCAGATGCGAAACCACCATTTTTGATAGTTGCTACAGCCTGATTACTGCTGGTATAATTAATGGCTACATTGCTCACAGAACTTGTAGCGCCAGGATTAATGTCGGTTGTTGAGTATGTTTTTGTACCTAATGCATTAAAAGTAATAGTAGGAGGAGTTACCGTTAAGGTTTGTGAAACCGGGGCAGGCAGTGGGATGGTGTTTGACACCACTGTACTTGCAACAGTAGTGCTGAACCCTGTACCTGTCCCGCCGATAGATGCTGTCGCTGCTGATAAAACATCGCCCGCTTTATAGCCCGAGCCTCCGTTTGTAATTACTACAGAACTTACACTGCCTGCAGTTACTGCAACCGTAGCTACGGCGCCCGTACCTATGCCGCCTGTTAATGGCACCAGGGTATAAGTACCGTTGGTATATCCCGAACCGGCTACTGTGCCGCTTACTCCGGTAATATAGCCGTTTAAGCCTGCACCCTGCGATGCTGTAATAACAGTTGTATTGTTTACTGCCGGTGCGCCGGTAAAATGTATAAGGCCGTTAACTATGGTGGCAACGGCAGGGTTACTGCTGGTATAGGTGATAGGCAAATCGGCGCTAACGGCGCTAACAGTAACTACCAGGCCGGTACCGGTGCCGCCAATAAGTGTATTTGCGGCGGTTAAAGTATTACCAACAGTGTAACCTGTACCCGCGTTTACAATAACAGCAGAAGTAACTATGCCGCTAACAACATTAATATTAGCCGTAGCGCCTGTACCGGTACCACCTGTTAAAGGTACATTAAAGTAAGTGCCGGTAGTATAACCGGAACCCGCGGTTAAGGTTGTTGCCGCAATACTGTTAATGCTAAGGTAAGGCGCTGTTGCACCCGGATTAATATCTGTACTGGTAAATTGTTTGGTGCCCAGCGGAGGGAAAGTAATTACCGGTGCTGTTACCGTTAATACCTGCGATACATCGGGGGCCAAAGTGGCTGTTCCGTTAACACCACCGCCTTGCGAAGCGGTAATGGTAGTAGTACCCGCGCCCACAAAGTGAATGTTGCCGGCAACTATGGTGGCAACGGCAGGGTTACTGCTGGTATAAGTAATAGCTGCTGCTGCATTTGTGCTGGTAGCGCCCGGAGCCAGATCTGTAGTTATATAAGTCCTTGTACCGAGGGTAGGGAATGTAATTTGAGCAGGTGTTACAACTAATGTGTTCTGAACATCAGCAGGTAAACCCGGCGCACCGCCCGAACCACCGCCTTGCGATGCGGTAATAATTGTAAAATTATTAGGTGGAGCAAGTGCACCAACATAGTGAATAACACCCGAACTGTTTACTGTGGCTACAGCGGGGTTACTGCTGGTATATGTAATTGGTACCGTAGTAATGGTTGATGTAGCTGCATTGGTAAGATCAGCACTGTTATATGGCTTTGACCCTAATGCCGTAAATGTGATTGTTGGGTTTGTAGTGGCTGCCGCGTTAACCGTAAAAGTTGCTGAGACATCGGCAGCCAATGGCAACACCGCAAGGCCCGAAACGCTGAATCCTGATCCTGTGCCACCAATGGTGGTGTTAAGAGCGCTTAAAACATCAGTAGCTTTATAACCTGCACCTGGTGTAGTAGTGGTTACCGTGGTAACCGCGCCACTGGCTACAACTACGGTTGCCAAAGCTCCCGAGCCGCTTCCGCCGGTTAATGGTACCGAGGTGTATGTACCGTTAGTATACCCCGTTCCACCTACAAGGTTTAAAGGTCCGTTCCCTTGGCTGGCTGTAAGCGTTACAGTACCAAGACCGCCGGTTAAATGTATGTTACCATTGAGCATTACAGCGATACTGGCAGGAGACACACTGAATGTTACCGGCAGGTTAGCAATTGTTGCAGTTGCTACCGGAGCGAAATCCGCCGCGTTGGCAAGTTTGGTGCCCGGGTTTGTTAAAGCAATTGTTGGAGCTGTAACGGTTAAAGTTTGAGCAACAGGGGCCGGAATAGCGCCTGCAATATAAGCGGCCCCACCCTGGCTCGCGGTTATGGTAGATGTACCTAAACCAACATAGTGTATGTTGTTGTTTACAATAGTTGCCACAGCAGTATTGCTGCTGGTAAATGTAATAGGTGTTGATGATGTACTGGTACTGGATGCAACTAAAGGAAAATCAGTAGTTGTAAATACTTTTGAGCCGGGCGATGTGAAGGTAAGTACCGGGCTTGTAACAGCGCCGGCAACAGTAGCGGCAAGTGTTGCATTAGTGGTAACCGCGGTAGAGGCTGTGCCGCCTGTACCTACAGGATAAGTATAGGAAGCACCTATGGTAACCTGTCCGGCTGTAATCGGGCCCGATACCAGGTGGATCTTATTATTTACAATAGTAGCCAGCGCCGTGTTGCTGCTGGTATAAGTAATGGTTGATGCCCAGCCGCCTTGTGTGGCGCCAGGGTCAAAATCTAATGTTGTACCAAATACTTTACCACCTAAAGCAGTGCTAAAGGTAGGCGCGGCAGGTGCCGTGATCACAAAGCTGGCACTAACAGGTGTTGCATCGGTAAATTTACCATTCCCTGGTTGTGTTGCAATAACAGTTACTGTACCGGTCCCGTTCATGTGGAGGCGGTTATTCACTATAGTAGCTACTCCGGGGTTGGCGGGAGTAATGGTATATAGTATAGGGAATTGGGTTGAATTTGTAAAAGTACTGGTAGCGCCCAAAGCCAGATCGGCAGATTGCAGGGCTGTACCTGCCGAGCCTGTCCATGTAATGGTTGGAGCCGCTCCCGCTGTAATGGTTACCGTGGCAGTTTTAGTGCTTGTTGTATAAGCAACGCTTGGGTAAACCAATCCTTGCTGTGTAGCGGTAATAGTGCATGTACCTAAACCAACGCAGTGTAGTTTGCCGCTAACAATAGTTGCTACTGTTGGGTCGCTGGTAGTATAGGTTATGGGCCAGGTTGCAACCGCCGCGTTACTTGTTGCTCCAAGTGCAATATCGGTGCCTGTAAATGCAACACTGCCCAGGTTGGCAAATGTAATGGTTGGATTTACAGTAATAGGCAGGCTTACGCTGGTGGCCGGCAGCCAGTTCACATTGTCGCCGGGCTGTGTGGCGGTAATAACCGCGCTGCCTATACCAACATAATGAATTTTACCCGAAACAATTGTTACTACGGATGTATTGCTACTGGTATAAGTAATAGCCAAACCCGAACTGGCAGTTGCTGTTAAGGTAATATCGGTAAAGCCGGCAGTTTGCGCCGCGGTAAAAGCCGGGAAAGTAATAGTTTGTGCCACAGGTGCACCCACTACCTTACCGGCAGGCAATTTGTAAGTACGTGCGTTTACCACATTATTTTGTGATAATGCAAATACGATCATGAAAATGAAGAAGTAGAGTTTTTTCATCTTTTGGGTCTCATTTAGTTTAATTAGTAGTAATATTAGTTTCAATATACCGTTGTTAAAAAACGGCATTGGTTAATTTTATAATGGTTTGGTATATATTGGTTATGTGCCTGTTATAAAATGCGCAATCGTTCCAGTTTAATTAAGGATTTTCTTTAAAAGGAAAAACTAATTAAATGTGAAGCTTACACTTTTTACGCTTTTTTGTTCCCTGTTACTATAGAAGGTTAATAATTGTAGCTACGAACTTATAATAAAAAGTTTTATGAGCCATCCTGTAGTGTCATGCTTTTTAGGTAATCAATTCCCCTCAAATTCACTGTAATTAATTAATAATGGCACTATTTTTAATATATCATCAACCATTGCATTAACTTTTTGTAAATGTTAATATCATACGCTTAAAAAATTATATTTCTGCTATATTTTTAGTTTCCGCTCATTTCTGCATTTTCTGATTTTCTTTTATCATAGTTAAATTTAAATGTACATATTGTGAAGATTATGAGTAATATGCACTGCTCATGACACTATTCACATATTTATGATGACCGATTTAAAAGCCGAATTATACCGGCATTGTGTTAACTATGTTCAAAGCAGGATAGATTCGATAAGCTATACCATCAGCTCTGCACAACAATCGGCAAATGAAGAGACCAAAAGCAGTGCAGGTGACAAATACGAAACCGGCCGCGCCATGATGCAGCAGGAAAACGACCGCAATACAGGTTTACTGAACGAAGCCAAAAAACTCATGGTGGTACTCAATCGCATCTCTGCAACTGCCTCATCGGCAAGGGCCGAAGCGGGCAGCCTGGTGATCACTAATAATGGCAGGTTCTATATCGCGGTGAGCGCGGGTTCTGTCACTATCAACAACGAGGTGTACTTTGCGGTTTCGCAGGCATCGCCCATAGGGCTAAAATTAACCGGCAGCAAAGCAGGAGATAGGTTTATCTTAAATGGTAAGCATTATGAAATAATGGAAATAGTGTAAAAATTACAATTATAAATTATTATTATTGCGGGATACTCCTAAATATCCCTGAATGAGAATTATAGCTACTCTTTTGCTGAGTTTGACAACTTGTGCATTGCAAGCTCAAAAGGCTGCCGTATGGTATAATGTTACCAGCCCTGATAAGCATCTTAAACTGAATTTTAATATTGATGATTCGTCGATAGCTTATACCATTACCCGTGATGGGCAGATGGTTCTTAAAAGATCGAAACTTGGTATCATCCGCGAGGATGGTGACTTCTCCTCGAAGCTGAAGTTAACGTCGGCAAGTCTTCCATCAACGGTAACGGACAGCTATCACTTGTTCAGCATTAAGCGCAATGTTAATATATACAAGGCCCGGAAACAGGTGTTCCATTTAGAGAACGCGGCAGGTAAACCTATGGATATCATTTTCCAGGTATCAAATGATGGGGTGGCGTTTCGTTACTACTTTCCGGATGCTTCTTCAGATACAAAACATATCACAGCAGAACGGACATCCTACCATTTTAGCGCCGATACAAAAGGCTGGCTGCAGCCAATGTCTGATGCCAAATCAGGCTGGGCCAAAGCCAATCCATCATACGAAGAGTATTACCAGAAAGGTATTGCTGTTGGTACACCATCGCCTATAAAAGCGGGGTGGATCTATCCCGCCCTTTTCAATACCGGCAACAGTTGGGTGCTCATTACTGAAACTTTCCCAACCAAAGGCAACTATTGCGGCACGCATTTGAAGGCTGAATCGCCGGATGGCGAATACCAGACCGCCCTTGCCGACCCGCGCGAAGTATTTACCGGCGGCACAGCCGGCCCTCAATCAAAATTGCCCTGGTATACACCATGGCGCGTTATTACCATCGGCTCGTTAAAAACCATTACCGAGTCAACTTTAGGTACCGATGTAGCCGCACCTGCCGTTAAAATGGACGAGTCTGTAGTGAAACCCGGCAAAGCAGCATGGAGCTGGGTATTGTTAAAAGATGGCAAAACCACTTACCCCGTACAGAAACAGTTTATTGACTATGCTGCCGATATGCACTGGCAGTACTGCCTGATAGATGCCCTTTGGGATACCCAGATAGGTTATGATAAGATTAAGGAGCTGGCCGGTTATGCCAAAACCAAAAACATAGGCCTGTTATTATGGTATAACTCTGCCGGTAGCTGGAACGAGACCCCGCAAACACCTAAAGACAAAATGCTGACCCATGAAAGCCGGGTGAAAGAATTTAGCATCCTGCGCGATATGGGCATTAAAGGTGTTAAAATAGATTTTTTTGGAGGCGACGGGCAATCTATGATGCAGTACTATGTAGATATACTGAATGACGCGAAAGAATTTGGTTTGTTGGTCAACTTTCATGGTACCACCTTGCCGCGTGGTTTAGAGCGCACCTATCCCAACCTGGTAACCATGGAAGCCATAAGAGGTATGGAGTTTGCCACTTTTGAGCAAAAGAACCTCGACGAGCAGCCAATCCATTGCACTACCATCCCATTTACCCGCAACGTGTTCGACCCGATGGATTATACGCCGATGGTATTATATAAGGTGCCTAATATGGAGCGTCGTACCACCAGTGCGTTTGAGCTGGCCCTGCCGGTGATCTTCCAGTCGGGCATACAGCACATGGCCGAAACACCTGAAGGCATGAGCCATGTACCCAATTATGTAAAAAGCTTTTTGCAGCAGTTGCCTGATTACTGGGATGATATCCGTTTTATTGACGGTTATCCAGGCAAACTGGCTGTATTAGCGCGCCGGTCGGGCAATAAATGGTATGTAGCGGGTATTAACGGCGAGAATGTTGATAAAACACTTAATCTTGATCTGTCATTCCTGAAAGGTTATCCCGCTGGAAAATTGATCACCGATGGAAATGAACCGTTGACCTTTGCAGAATCAAAGGCTAATGCAGACAAACATACTCAAATCAAGGTAAAACCAAATGGAGGGTTTGTATTGGTGTTTGAAAAGTAATAGTGGCGCCATCTCAAAACATTCTGTCGTTTTCCAGATCATAGTCTTTACCAGGACGTGGCTGCAAATCCGGATCAAAATTGAGGTCGTCTCCGGTTGTGGGTGTACCATTTGCATCAACAAACGGTATTATTGTTGCTGCAGTTATATTAAATGCCGAGTTGAACCATTGGCCCCATCTATTGGTAAGTAAAACATAATTCACAAATTTATATGTAGCCGCTGCATCCGCAATCCCCGGTATAGTGCCATAAAATCTACTGTCGGTGCTTAGTGCGGTCCCAGCATTCCTTATGGGTAAAAAACGAGCACCTTCGGCGGCTAATTTGGTTTGTGCATCCAAACGTTCATGATGTTCGCCTTTAGTACCTGCTGTGCCACGTACACCTAATTGATGATCGATCGTCCGTTCGGTCTGCACATGGCCCGAAGAATACACTAAAGGGTCGCCGCCACCCGCTACTGCGGTGTCTTTTTGGGCTCCAAACTCCCGCGCTCTGTTTGCAGCTTTTTCGGGAGCTCCGTCAGTTGGTTTATCCACAATGGCCTCGGGTCTTATCTCGGCACGACGGCCAAGCGTAGGATCTTCAATGGCCGTGATATACGTATTAGCTGATTTTGAAAAATTCACTTCATAAACCCACCGTTGGGTAGGAGTTTGTATAGTTATTTTTGCAATAAACGGATCGATAAGGCCTACGCTTTGATGGTTTCTGAAGTTGGTTCGATCACCAGCAAAATGTCCAACAAATGTGTTAACGGTTGCTCTTACAGCAGGGTCAGCATCCCAGGGCGCAAGACCGTCATAAGCAGCAGAATCTGAGTTGATTTTGGTTCTGAGTGCAGTGATATAAGTATCGCGCTTTGCCTTTGTACCCCAGTTACCGGTACTTGGAAGCGCTGGCAGCGCATTAATTGCATCTAAAAATGTAATAGCCGACGTGCCCGTTCCCAATGTAGCTAATTCAGTAGTAAGAGCAACCATAACGTTTGCTATTCCGTCTGCTGCTACATTCAATGTTTTTTCATATACATTTCCGCTCATTCCATAGTTGTTATTATATAACGGGGCGGAGCCATTATGTACATAGCCGTTAATAATGTTGGCTTGTAATGCATTTTTTAATTGAAAACTGGCTCCACTAACTGTGCTCTTTTTTAAAACCACTGTTTCCCGGGGAGCTACACTTAACGCTTTCGCCCCCATTATATCCGCCTCATTCTCCAACCCCGCATCGTCATTTACAGGCACACCCTCTTTCATTTGGATGGTAGGTTTTACCCGCCCCTGCTTTTGTTGCACTACATGCCATGCTTCATGTGGTAAATGCTTCTCTTGCCCCGGGCCTATGTGTATATTACTGCCTTGTGCATAAGCTAAAGCATTTAACTGCGCCGGTTGCGATGAATTATAGTGTACCCTGGTATCATCCATCGATAAGCCTGAAACTGTTTCTATCCCTGTTTTCAGGTCATCTGGCAAGCCGGTTTTATTCTCGCTTTTTTGCTGTAGTACTGGTACGGCCGGCATACTTTTTCCATTGCTTCCACTGGCTTGGTGTTCTACTGCATTTGAAACTATATTTCGGCTCTTTTCGGTTTTTACGCTTTCCATAAAAAAGTTGTGGTACAGGCTTTTCTGAATATAAAGATATTATATATTTATCAGGTATTATGTAAGGTTTAACTTATTTAGCCGACTAACCCATTATGAAAACACTGAAATTATTTGCCATACCCTTATTGCTGCTGTCGCTCAATGCCTGCAGCCAGAATAAACCGGGCAAAATTGTGCCCGGCAGTTCCGAAGATGTGAAGACCTTCCCGGAAGCAAAACCTAATAGTTACTGGAAAAACGTACTGTCGCCCGATGCCTATTATATTATGGTAGAAAAGGGTACCGAGCCGCCCTTTAAAAATCCGTATTGGGATAACCACAAAAAAGGAATATATGTAAGCGCGGCTACAGGTAAACCGTTATTTAGTTCGGATACTAAATTCGATTCAGGTACCGGCTGGCCCAGCTTTTATCAGCCCATTAACCAAAAGGATATTATGATAGTTAAGGATTATTCTTTTGGCGAAGTAAGGGAAGAGGTGGTTGAACGCAGCACAGGCTTACACCTGGGCCATGTGTTTAATGATGGTCCGGCACCAACAGGCAAACGCTATTGCATGGACTCGTGGGCCTTTAAATTTATTCCGGCAAAGTAATAAAAGACGAAATTTAAACGGTACCGAGGTAAAACTACCGGTACCGTTTTTTATGATTTCTTCTTTGGTACTTTGCCGCCTTCTTTACGTGCTTCGGATAAGCCGATGGCTATGGCTTGTTTTTTGGAAGTTACCTTTTTACCGCTGCCGCTTTTTAGTTTGCCTTCTTTCATTTCGTGCATGGTTTTTTCAACCTTTTCCTGCGCTTTTTCTCCGTATTTTGGCATGATCTCTACAGTTTGGTTTATAGCTAATTAACAATTTGCAGATCAACCGGTTTGCAGAAAATTTAATTGACGAACCCTGGTTATCAGCTTCGACGCATATATTCATTCAGCACCATCAGGTTTTTTACGGCATCGCCCATGGTATTGTTAAAATATGCATACACGGTTTTACCTTCCTGTTGCCATTCTTTAATATATTCCAGGTATTCATACAAAAAAGCATCGGTATAGCTGCCGCGATAACCGCCGTTAGGTCCGTGAAAACGGAGATAAACAAAGTTATTGGCCGATGCCTGCAACGGCGCTGCCGAAGTGGGCAGGTCATGTATCACCATGCCCATATCATACTTTTCAAGCAGGGCATAAACCTGCTCCTTGTACCATGTTTTATGGCGAAACTCTACGGCTATATCCCAGCTAAAGTGCTCATCTTCCTGCCTGATAACGTTTAATAAATGGTCCAGCCGGGGCAGGCTATCGGCCCGGAAACCTGGCGGGAACTGTACCAGTAAACAACCCTTTTTATCCTTCACCTCATTAATCACCTGCATAAAACGTTTAACATCCTGCTCGTTAAAAGTAAGGCCTTTTTCATGCGTAATGCCCCGCCATAATTTAAAAGTGAACCTGAAATCATCCGGTACATCAGCGGCCCATTTACGTACGGTTGAAGCCATCGGTATCTTGTAAAAAGAACTGTTGATCTCGATACTGTTAAACAGCGATGCATAATAACATAACCTTGATCTGTTTTGAAAAGCTAACGGGTATGCTGCCTTATTGGGTACAGGTAAAACCAACCCGCTGGTACCCGCGTAAAACTTATGCAGGGAGTTCTGGCTGTTCATATTTTTTCTCCTGAATTTTAATGAGGCGGTAGATTTTGATTATAAACTATACACTTCACTCATTATCCTTCATCCATGCCCCAAAGGTTAGGGTTGTCTCTCATTTCATTAATGTGTTCTACCACCTCTTCTACCTCGTTAACGTTCAACACCGCGCCGCTGCCCGATGTATAGGTAAACACCCTGCCAGGCACATCAACTGTAATATAACCCAGGTAGTCGGGGCCGCTTTTGGGGGTTTCAATCAGGTCGTCTTTATCCTGCCGCTGGTCCCCGTCTACATAAATATTATAATCGCAGGTTATTATCGGGTGGCCGTCCATGTGCACCCGCGAGTCGGGTATAACCTGTAAGGTACGGCCGTTTTCTAATGTGAAAGATAATGGTGCCATGGCTCTGCTTATTTAGTATACGGTATCTATCCTTTACACTCAATCAATTGCGCTACGCCATCAATAGTTTATAATCCTATTTCTTGGGTGCACCTTTAAACACTTCACGAACCCTATATATAACACGGATAAGCATGGTATTTTTAGGTTCTTAATATTTATTACAACAATATGTGGTGTTGAATGGTTTGCATTAAAATACCATTTAAGCACATGGATAAGCATAGACTCACAATAGAAAAAGATAAACAGATTTTACACTTTGAAGTGGCCGATTATATGCACCACGAACATGAACGTTGCAAATTCGAGGTTTTCCAGGACGGGCAGTTTGTTGTGGGCTTTGAGCCCGACGAGAACCAGTACCTGCATATTTGTAAAAATCCGGAGGTGCTGGACGAAGAACTGATATACCTTATTGCCGATAAAATAGAAACCATGAATTTGTAGCCTTACCGCGCTTTTATCAATTTATATCTCGTATAATTGTATAAATGGGTAATTGGCTAAAAAACTATACGGGGATGATATGGCTGATAGGCGGTATCATTATTGGCTGTATTGCAGGTATGTTGTTAGGCAAAAATGCAGAACTGCTTAAACCCATCGGCGATATTTTTTTAAACCTGTTGTTTGTGGCGGTTATCCCGCTGGTGTTCTTCGCCATATCATCGGCTATAGCCAATCTCGGGGGCAACCAAAAGCTGAGCCGCATTATGTTTATTATGTCGGGCGTGTTTTTGGGTACGGTGTTAATATCGGCCCTGCTCACCATTACCGCTATGTGGCTTTTCCCCTTACAGCAACATGCAGGCGCTATTGTTACGGAGCAGCGGTCGGCTCACCAAACCCTCTCGGGCGACCAGGTAACCCAGCTTTTCACTACCGGCGAGTTCTTCCAGTTATTGTCGCGCAAAAATATGCTCGCCATGATCATCTTTGCCATACTAACCGGCTTTGGCGCTTTACGCGCGGGCGAAAAAGGACAAGTCTTTGTTCAGTTCCTCAACTCCGGTAACGAGGTATTTAAAAGCATATTTATACTTATTATGAAGCTTGGGCCACTTGGTTTGGGCGCTTACTTTGCTTACCAGGTAGCCATATTTGGCCCAACGCTTTTTGGTACTTACGGGCATGTAATGGCTATTGGCTATGGCGTAAGCCTGTTTTATTACGCGGTATTTTTTAGCCTGTATGCCTTTATCGCCGGCGGTATACGTGGTATAACGCGGTATTGGCAAAATAATATCATTCCATCGGCTACTGCGGTGGGTACCTGCAGCAGCATAGCCACCATCCCGGCTAATTTAGAAGCTGCAAAGGGGATGGGCATATCCGCGGTTATCGCCAACATTACCATTCCCCTTGGTGGGACGCTGCATAAAGACGGTTCCAGCATTTCGTCCATCCTCAAAATGTCGGTCGTGTTTGCCATGTTTGGCAAAAGCTTCAACAGTCCCGAAGTTATCCTGCTTGCCCTCGGCATGACCGTGCTGGTGAGCGTTGTTGAAGGCGGCATACCAAACGGCGGCTACGTTGGCGAAATGTTGTTTATATCGGCCTACGGCTTTCCGCCGGAGGCATTGCCCCCGGCCATCATTGTGGGTACGCTGATAGACCCCGTTGCTACCTTACTAAACGCCACCGGCGATACCGTGGCCGCCATGTTAGTTAACCGCTTCGCCGAAGGCCGCAACTGGCTAAAGCCTGTGACCGTTGCCGATTAAAAACTGGCAAATCCCATTTTTACTATCTGCACACTTTCGTAAGCCATTTTCTGGTTATACTCGTCAGTAAGTGCTTTAATATTGATAAGGTCTATTACCGTACCGATAAAGCAGAAGCCGGCGGTAAAAAAGTAAACTATACCCATACCCACCTGGCCCAATAGCATGCGGTGTACGCCGGCAAAGCCAAAAAAGCCTAACAGGCACATCAGTAATACATCCTGCGAGTATTTTCTTTTTGATGCGTAGAGCGAGTAAAAATTGCGCAGTTGGTTTTCATCCAGTCCGGCGGTGTATTGTTGTAAAAACATCATTTCTTCGGCTGTTATGCCCGGAAATGTAGTGTAAGTGTTAGTGTACATAGTTGTGTTGTTTAATTGTTGATGTAAAACTACGGCGGTATTAAAAAATACGCTACGGCTATTAGGCGGGTGTATATAAATAGTCGGTAAAGACTGGCTTTTATACGGTTAAGCCGTTTGCCGGCCTGTGTCAAAGTTTTTGCCGGATATTTAATATAAAAACTTACATTTGGGCATCGCCGGCAGGTACTTATTATTATAAATTAAGTGCGTTGCTTTATATGGTTTAATACATCATACCTATTCTATAATGGTCGAAAAAAAGATATTGATAACAGGAGCGAGCAGGGGTCTGGGCCTGGCAATATCTAAATTGCTTTCGAAGGATTACACGCTGATATTACATGCCACCCGCCCCGAAAGTTTCACCCATGTTGAGCCCGGCAGCCATTTGCTTTGCGCCGATCTGGGCAACCCCATTGAACTTAACGAGTTTTGTACCCGTTTAAAAAAGGAACATGGCGATGCGCTGTATGCCGTTATTAATAACGCGGGCATTACTTTAGATAAATCGTTGGTTTACCAACCCGAGAACGATATAGACCGGATGCTGAACATTAACCTGAAAGCCCCCATCATGATCAGTAAAGTGGCCATGAAACTATTTTTGCTAAAAAAGCAGGGCGTTATCATCAACATCAGCTCTTGCGTGGGCGAAACAGGTAATGCTTTCCAGGCGGTTTACGCGGCAACAAAGGCCGGCCTGGTGGCCCTGTCAAAATCATTGGCAAAAGAAGTTGGTGTGTTAAGTCAGGAACATACGATAAGGGTATTAAGCTTATCCCCGGGTTTTATTGAAACCGACATGACCGACGCCATCCCCGAAACCGAAAAGCAAAAATTGCTTAAATTTATCCCGGCTAACCGCTTTGGAAATGCAAACGAGGTGGCCGAAATGGTGGCATTCCTGGTGTCCGACAAGGCATCTTACATCAACGGCACTAACATTAATATTAACGGAGGCTTAGTATAACACCATGTTTATAGACAACTTGTATAACGCCCATCCCAAAGATGTTTTGTTAAAGCACGGGCCCACTAAGCTACTGGTAAACAAATACCATTGGCATTCGCCCAACGCGGGCATTGTTGCCAGCTATACCCCGAATGAACGGGATGTGCACGATCATTTTGGCTTTTTCAGGGGGGTAGATCAGATAGAATCATTCGCGCAGGCAACTACCTGCTCGGCCAGTATTTTTTTAGAGTGCGAAAAGCTGAATTGTACGCCGTTTGAGTTGTCACAAACCTTCCTGCCGCTGTTTTTAGGCGTCGGGCAGGTGAATTTTGTAGGTTACCTTGAAAAAGGTGATACATTTATCAGCATAGGTAACATAAAATTTTATAAATTCAGGCAGATGGTTTGCGATGGCCGGATATATAAATGCCCAAAGGATATCGACCTTGATGAATACTTTAAGGATTTTACCGACAAGCGATCATCTGAATATGATATTAGTGCTGATTTTACACTCGTTGCCGAACTATCCGGCGTAACGGGCAGATCAGTAAAAATAGATACACTTAATAGAAATTAACACGAATTAATGGAAAGACAAGAAATTATTGATGGTCTGGTAGAGATCCTCAAAACGGTTAGAATGATAGACCCTGCAAAACTGGCCGGAGTTACCGAAGAGACCGACTTTATTAAAGACCTCAATACCCCATCAACCGAGATGATCAATATTGTGGCTAAAGTGGAGCAGAAGTTTGATGTGGAGTTTGAAGATACCGATATTGACGACTTAGGATCGAAGTTTAAAGATATTATCGACCTGATATTAAGGGCAAAAGAACAAAACTGATATGAAAGGCAGAAGGGTAGCTGTAGTTGGAATGGGGGGCGCTTTCCCTGCCTGTAAAGATCTTAACGATTTTAGCCATAAGCTATTTTCAAACCAAAGCCTTATCCGTTCGTGGGATCAGGCTTTGGCACATGGTAAAAACGTGCGTTCATCCGTATCCGGCTTTATTACCGAGCAGGAGATGGGGCTGGAAGTGATCTATTCATCCGTATTAGAGAACTACCCCGAAACTTATATCGATCATCTCGACCGGATACCCGCAGGTAACCTGGCTACTGCCGATATGGGCAGTATCTGGGCCATGCTGGGTACCCTGGATGCTATAAAAATGGCCGGCTGGTCTGATGCCGAAACCCAATCTCCCGAAACTGGTGTGGTTATCGGTTCGGGTGGCGCGGGCAACGTGATAGCGCGTAATGCATGGCATAACTTTTTTGAGCTGGGCAAAAAAACAAGACTATGCGGTTCGCACACGGTTGACCGTACCATGTGCTACCGCGAAGCGGCCAACGTATCCATCCTGATCAAAAATAAAGGTGTATGCGAAGCCATCGGCTCGGCATGTGCCACAGGTTTGGGCAATATTGGTTATGCCTACAGGCTCATTAAATTTGGTATACAAGACAGGGTGATAGCCGGAGGTATTGAAGGTACATCCCTGGAAACCTTTATTGGTTTCGATAGCATGCAAGTGCTTAGCCGGGGCTTTAGCCCAGAAGAAAGTTCGCGCCCTTTCGATGTTAACCGCAACGGCTTTGTATGCTCTTTTGGTGCAGGCATAGTAGCGCTTGAAGAGTACGAAAGCGCCGTATCTCGCGGAGCCGAAATACTGGGCGTTATCGACGAATATTTTAACAATTCGGATGGTGATGGAGATATGTTCTTTCCGTCCTTCGCCGGGCAAAAACGCTTATGGAACGGTTTGCTTGCCGGTGCCGAAGGCAGGCCCGATGTGGTAAAGGTACACGGTACCTCAACCCCGGCCGGCGATGCGATAGAACTGTTGAGCGTAGTTGATATTTTAGGCGAGGATGGTTACCATATATCGGCGCCAAAATCACAGTTCGGGCACATGCTTGGCGCGGCCGGCTCTGTCGAGTTTATTACCGCGTTGCTCATGCTTAAAGAACAAAAGGTATTACCATGCCTTAACTCGGTAGAGTTAAAATCTGAATTAGAAGGCTACCAGCAAACGCCGGATTGGAACGGGCCGGCCAAACCGCTGGCCGCTTTCCGCGACCTGTTGCCGCAACAAAGTTTCGCTAAAGAGATCAATAGCATTGTGTGCTTAAATTATGGTTTTGGAGGCACTAACAGCGCCATAAAAGTATCAAGAGCATGATTGACAACAGCAACAAGGTAGCCGTAATTTTTGGTGTCCGTAACGACAGTTCTATAGCTTATGATGTGGCGCTTAAATTGCACCATTCAGGTTGTAAAATAGCGCTCAGCTATGTTGATGATACCAAAGACGATGTGCTGTACCTGGCAGAAAAATTAGGTGTTGATGCCCGCTTTGCCATGGCGGTTGATGTGCGTGATGAAGAGCAGATAATAGCCTTCCTCAGCTATGTACACCGGGAGCTTGGACCTATTGATTACCTGCTGCACGGCGTAGCCTTTGGCAACCAGAAGGTAATGTGTTCCACCTTTCCGGGAAGTAAAGAAACGGCCTCCTCATACATTGATATTCCTTTTGAGGATCTGATGGATTCCTTCAATATCAGCGCGTATTCGCTGTTGCGGATAGCACGTGTAGCCGAACCGTTGTTGCAGCAAAATGCCTCTATCGTAACACTTACCTACAACGCAGCCAATAAGGTATTTCCCGGCTATGCGGGTATGGCCATCAATAAAGCCGCGTTAGAAAATATGGTAATTTACCTTGCCGATTACTTTCGCGATAAGCAGATCAGGGTGAACGCTGTTTCTGCCGGTTTGGTGATGACCTCTTCGGCTGGCGGCATAAACGGTGTGCGTAAGCTGCGTAAATTGAGTAAAGAAACCGCCCCGCTGGGCAATATTACCGCTGCAGATGTGGGCGATACCGCGCTTTATTATTTTTCGGATCTGTCGAAAAAAGTAACCGGCAATATTCATTTTGTTGATGGCGGGTTTAATATTATGGCAATAGCTGCAGATGGAGCATAAGATACAACAAAGCGTTGACGAGCTAACCGCCCAACAGGAATTCGCCGTGGGTAACGACCTGGTATGCCTTTCTGTTTTTAAGCTTTCGCTGACAAGCCTGTTCAAAAGCAAAGTATATACCGCTGCCGAGACAGCGTATTGCGATAGCTTTGACGATGCCGACCTGCGATACGCATCAACCTGGGCGGCAAAAGAAGCGGTTTACAAGGCCCTGAAACAAATCGGCAATTCCTCCATCGGCTGGAAACAGATCGAGATCATTCGGGCCAAAGCATCCGGTAAACCAGAGGTAATATTACCATCCCAATATGAGCACCAGGTAAGCCTTACCATATCGCACGATGGGGATTATGTTTGGGCGCTGGCGCTGATCAATAACCTGGTTTAACGTCGGTAGCCATGATCATCAAAGCCAAACCCGCACCATTGTTTTTTTTAAAGATAGGCGGCTTCCTGCTCGAAAAACTGCTGCGCCGCCGCTTCAATAAACTGGTGATCGATCCTGTCGATATCCGCCCCGGTCATTCTTATGTGGTAATGTGTAACCACTTCAGCTTTTGGGATGGCTTTCTGGCCTTTTATGTTTCGTACAAACTGATGCTAGAAAACGGGATGATGAAACGGGTGTATATCATGTCGTTAAAAAAGCAGATGGAAATGAAGTGGTGGCTCAAATACTGCGGCAGCTTTTCTGTCGAGCCTGGCAAGATGTCTATTAAAGAGAGTTTTGAGTATGCCGCCGAAATGTTATCCCAACCCGGTAATGTGCTCTTGTTTTTCCCGCAAGGCATATTGGAAAGTATGCATGTCCGGGATATCGAACTAAAAGAAGGTATAGCCGAGATCGTACCTCGCATAACAGGCGATTGCCAGCTCATCTGGACAAGCAATATTATTGAGTATTTTGAAAGCATAAAACCTTCGGTTTACTTCAATATGTTAGATTGCGGTACCAATCATAATTTTGATTTTGAGGAGCTAAAACGCACGGTTAACCGGCATCACAACAAAGCGATGCAGCAAAACATCCGTTCAGTAAAGCATTAACACAGTTATAACTGCATTGCAAATGCCAGCCCGGCGCTGCCCTCCAGGTAGGTGGGTACTAAGTAAGCTTTTTTTCCTTTCTTATCTTTACGGGTCAGCGCGTTCCTGATGTAGGGATAAATAAAGTACGCCGCCTTCGTCGAAAGAATACCGAAGCCTGCCCCGGCAACCACATCGCTAAACCAATGATCGTGATTATATAGCCGGAAAATGCCTGTGGTAGTAGCTATGGCATAACCTGCCACCCCAAACCACGGCGACCGCGAGGAATACTCCTGGTTCAAAAACTCGGCACCCAAAAAAGCCGTTGAGGTATGCCCCGAAAAAAAGGACAGATAATCAGACCCGTTGGGCCGTAAACGGTGGGTGGTTTGTTTTGATATGGTGGCTGTAAGTGCAAGTATACCGCCCGATACACCCAGCAGCGCGGTACGGTCAATAAATGTATTTTTACCGCCATAACCGGCCAGGTTTAAACCATACACAATAATAACCGGCGCAAACTGGAAGTAGCTTTCGGCCTTTGTGCTAAAATCAGGATCGGCTTTGGTAATATCGTCGTTTATTGTAAAATCAAGATCACGTATCGGGTGTATGGCAAATGATGAGGCACCGTAAGCAACCAAAACAATTGGCGGCACAAAGGCCCATTTTTTACTACGTAGGTGTTTTACCGTATCGGGGGCGGTAAGCAGATCTTTTTTAACGCTATCTATAACCTTTTGGGCATTAGCCGAAAAAGTGATGAAACAAAGTAATATGGAAGCGATTTTTTTCAAGGCGAAATTATATTGTTGTTAAGTTAACTTTAATAAGTTGTTAAACTTACAACTATATAATTTGTTTGTGCTGTTTATTATCCGCTACAGTAAAAACACTGTCGCCAGTACAATCAATACAATAAATAAAGCTAAAGTTACCTGGGCCGAAAGCGATAGCGCGCGTAAAAATTGAAGCACCAGTTTCACTCTGGAAATGTTCTTATGCTCACCCGGTTTAATTGCTAAAATATCTGTATGTACGCTTT
>Ga0070659_100000515_pt1 | contig 28413 bp, 23 predicted proteins | sample KBSC23metaG_FD_64666 | JGI IMG/M metagenome (GOLD analysis project Ga0070659, IMG submission 64666) | Corn rhizosphere microbial communities from Kellogg Biological Station, Michigan, USA - KBS C2-3 metaG | ecosystem: Host-associated > Plants > Roots > Rhizosphere > Soil ... | reverse complement strand
GTCTCGAAGGCGGTCTGGGTGGCCTTGACGGTGTCGTCCAGGTTGGCAGCCGGCTTGAGCTCGACGTGCAGCGCCTTCACCACGTTGTCGATGGTGGGTTTGGAGAAAATGCCGAGCCAGACGTCCTGCTTGGCGGCATTCTGGATGGGGTCGGCATCGGCCGGGACCTTGCCGTCTGCCACGGCTTTCTCGGCTGCGATGGTCAGGGCGGCTTCGCTCAGGACCGTCTCGTTTTGCTCGCTGCCGCCAAGCTGGGCACGCGCTGCGTTGACGGCTTCGGCCTCCGTCATGCCGCCGTCGAGCCCCGCCTGAATGGCGGCCCGAGCGTCTTGCAGCGTCACCGCTTGCGTGGGCGGGGCCTGGTCGGTTGCCAGCGGTTTGTCGGACAGCGACTGCGTGGCGCTGTCCAGCGTCGTATTGTCGAATACGTGCGTGAGGCCGACCTGGCTGGCGGCCTGCTCGAGCGAGTCGACCTTGGGTTGCGTCGTGGTCCGTGCCGGGCCGTTGTGCGCGGCCTGCAGCAGGATGGCGGCCCGCGCAAGCGCATCTCGGCTGACCGCGGGCTGCGTCTGCTGGATTTTCTCAATGGCAGCCTTCAGCGCCGCCGTATCGTCGGGTGCCTTGCCCTGGAGCGCATTCTTCAGGGCCGTCTCGGCATCGGACACATCGCGCGCACTGGGCGGCGGCGGCGGTTGGATGGGCAGGGGCGGCGTCGGGACGCCACCACCGCCGTCGATGGCTCTGAGCATAACGGTTCTCCTGGGCAGACTACGAGCACTCGCCCATGATTGCCGCGCTTGCCAAGCACGCCTATTCGGAAAATTCGTAGAAAAGCGCGCGAGACCAGCCGCCTCCATGCGGAGGACTACGCGATCCAGTGGCGGTTCGCCAGCAACGTCTCCAGGATTCCGCTACACTATTAATTGACTCATCAATCATTGATGTAGCATTTGTATCGCCCCTCCTTCCAGCCATGGCTGTCCATACCGCGCTCCCGCATTCCCATACCCAGGTCTTGCCGTTCAAAGAATCGCTGTTGGCGATGATCGGCATTTGCTTTGTCGTGGTTCTGGTGGCGTTCGACCAGACCGTGGTCGGCACTGCGCTGCCCACAGTGGTGGCCGAACTCAAGGGTTTCGAGCTGTATGCGTGGGTGGCGACGTCGTATCTGCTGACCTCGGTGGTGACGGTGCCGATCTTCGGCCGCCTGGGCGATTTCTACGGGCGCAAGCCGTTCGTGATCGCGTCCATCGTGGTGTTCACGCTGGCGTCGGTCATGTGCGGCATGGCGGGCAGCATGGCCTTCCTGGTGTGGTCGCGTGCGCTGCAGGGCATCGGCGGCGGCATGCTGGTCGGCACGGCTTACGCCTGTATCCCCGACCTGTTTCCCGATGCGCGCGTACGTTTGCGCTGGCAGGTGATGTTGAGTGCCTCGTTTGGCATCGCCAACGCCATCGGCCCGACGCTGGGCGGGTGGATGACGCAGGCGTTCGGCTGGCGCTCGGTGTTCTACGTGAACATTCCGTTTGGCGTGCTGGGGCTGTGGTTTGCGTGGCGCTTCCTGCCGCATTTGCGCCAGAACGCACACAACGGGCGTATCCGGCTGGACTGGCAGGGCGCGGTGCTGATCACGGTGGCGCTCGGCGCGCTGCAACTCTTCGTGGAATGGCTGCCGCGTCATGGCCTGTCGCTGGCGCTGCTCGGTTGGCTCGTGCTGTCGGCCGCGGCGTTTGTGGCGCTGTGGTGGTGGGAGCAGCGCGCCGAACAGCCGCTGCTGCCGTTCGACATGCTGCGTAATCCGTCGCTCGCTGCGTTGTTCGTGTTGGCGCTGTTGTCGGGTTTCTCGATGTTTGCCGTGTTGTTCTATGCGCCGCTGCTGTTCCAGGGCGGGTTCGGCATGTCGCCGCAGGAGGCCGGGCTCGTCATCACGCCGCTGGTGGTGTGTATCACGCTGGGCAGCATCATCAACGGGCGCATCGTCACGCGCATCCCCAAGCCCAACGCCATGCTGTACGCTGGGTTTGCGCTGCTGACGGTGGCGGTGGCCGGCATGTCGGTGTCGTCCAAGGGGATGCCGCACGCGGTGTTGACGCTGTTGATGCTGCTGGCGGGGCTGGGCCTGGGATTTGTGCTGCCCAACCTGACGGTGTTTGCGCAGCAGACGGCGGGGCGCGCGCACCTTGGCATCGCTACGGCGCTGCTGCAATCGCTGCGTATGGTGGGCGGCATGGTGGGGACGGCGCTGGTCGGCACGCTGGTGACGGAGCGCTATGCCTCCGGCGTCGGCAGCGCGCTCGCGGCTGACAACGCGACGCAGTGGCTGCGCCAGCTTGCCGATCCCGAAATTCTCATCGATCATGACGCGCAAGCCGCCTTGCTCAAGCAGTTGCAGGCTGCGGGCCACGACGGCGCGGCGCTGCTCGAAGCCGCGCGGCATGTGCTGGTGAGCGCCATCCATATCGGTCTGATCGTGGCGACGGTGGTGGCGTTGATTGGCCTGTGGCATGTGCGCCGCGTGCCGCCCGTGGTGCTGCACCATGTCGAGCCGGTGCAACACACCGAATAGGCGAGAACATGCAGGAGCGGTTAGGATGCGCGGTTCCCCAGCAATCTCAGCCCTGATCGATGACCTCTGAACGCGAACGCTTCGCCGTCATGCACCAGTTCGGCCGCACCTACCGTGCGTTCATGGCCGCTTTTGAGTCGCACGTCGGCCAGCCGATGCCGCGCTGGCGCATCCTGCTCGCGCTGCACGACAACACGGGCGGCGGCATGGCGCAGAAGCAGTTGGCCGAGCGCCTGCAGATGGATCCAGGCGCGCTCACTCGTCAGCTCAAGGTGCTCGAACAGCTCGGCTGGATCGAGCGCACCACCGACGCGCGCGACAACCGCCTGACCAACGTCTCGCTGTCCGACGCCGGCTTGGCCGTGGTGCTCGAATGCATGCCACGCCGCATCGCCTTCATCAACGCCACGCTCGATGGGCTGCCTGATGATCTCGTTCACGCGCTGTCCGAAGCGCTGGCGCAGATCGAGACGCGCATTGCAGAAGTGCCGGTGCTTTCCGCCGTTGCTTCAACCTCGCCAAACGTCAAGAACGCCGATCAGCCCACAGATAGCTGACGCGCCCGGAGACAACCATGCCCATGGTGATCAACAGCGCGCTGTACCGCAACGGCAAGCGCGAACGTGACCTTTCGGTCGAAGCCATCAGTGATGTGCTGCACACGCCGGGCTCGTTCGTCTGGCTCGGCCTGCATGAGCCGGACAACGCCATGCTCAAGCAACTGCAGGAAGAGTTCGGCCTGCACGATCTTGCCATTGAAGACGCACGCAACGCCCACCAGCGCCCCAAGCTGGAGACCTACGGCGATACGCTCTTCATCGTGCTGAATACCGCGCAGATGGACGATGGCAACGTCGTCTTTGGCGAGACGCATTTGTTTGTCGGCAAGGACTTTCTCGTCTCGGTGCGGCACGGGCCGTCGGCGTCGTACTCGCCAGTGCGTGAGCGCTGTGAGCGCACGCCGCAACTGCTGGCCAAGGGCGCGCCGTTCGCGCTGTATGCCGTGATGGACTTCGTGGTCGACAACTACCAGCCCGTGCTTCATCGCATGCAGGAGGAGTTCGAGCAGATCGAGAGCCAGATCTTTGGCGATACGTTCGATCGTGCAGCTATCGAGCGGCTCTACACACTCAAGCGGCAGCTTCTGCGCCTGCGCAGCGCCGCGCTTCCGGTGGAAGACATTGCAGGCCAGCTCGTGCGCCTGCACGAAGATGTGGTGCCGAAAGAGCTGCGCGCGTACTTCCGCGACATTGCCGATCACGCGCACCGCGTGGTGGGCGCGCTCGACGTGATTCGCGAAATGCTGACCACGGCCATCTCCGTGAACGTAGCGCTGGTGTCGGTCACGCAGAACGATATCGTCAAGCGGCTGGCAGGGTGGGGCGCTATCCTCGCCATTCCAACCGTGGTGTTCAGCAACTACGGCATGAACTTCAAGGGCATGCCGGAGCTGGAGCACCCGGCGGGGTATCCCATCGTGCTGGCTTGCACGGCCACCGCTTGCGTGTGGCTGTATCGCAAGCTGCGCAAGTCAGGCTGGATCTAGGAGACACGAGATGGCGCGCTGCTGCTGGGCGGGCGAAGACCCGCTGATGATCGACTACCACGATACCGAGTGGGGCACGCCCTCGCACGATGATCGTCACCTGTACGAGATGCTCGTGCTGGAAGGCGCGCAGGCCGGGTTGTCGTGGCAGACCATCCTGCGCAAGCGTGCGCGCTATCAGGAAGTGTTCGATGGGTTTGACCCGGCACGCGTGGCACGTTTTACGCCGGCGCGCATCGAAAAGCTGCTCGCCGACCCCGGTATCGTGCGCAACCGTGCCAAGGTAGAAGGTGCGGTCATCAACGCGCGCAAGGTGCTGGAGCTGCAGGAAGAAGCGGGTTCGCTCGATGCGTTTCTGTGGGCGTTCGTCGATGGCAAGACCATCGTCAACCGCTGGAACAGTTACCGTGATGCGCCCGCCGCCACCGATGCCTCCAAGGCGATGAGCAAGGCGCTGGTGAAGCGCGGCTTCAAGTTCGTCGGTCCCACCATTTGCTACGCCTTCATGCAGGCCACCGGCATGGTGGATGACCACGAAGTGGGTTGTTTTCGCGCTGGCAAGTCGAAGAAAAAATAATCGCGGCTTACTCGCCGGCGTGCAGCGTGCGATTGCGCCCCGCGAGCGACCCCACCACGATGGACGCCAGCGCAATCGCGCTGAATAACCAGCCCATCACGGCCCAACTGCTGGTCAGGTCGTGCAGCACGCCCATGAGATATGGCCCCGCAGCCGCCATGGTGTAACCGATACCCTGCGTCATGGCGGACAGGCTGGCCGCTACGCGCGCATCGGCCGAGCGCAGCACGATCAACGACAACGCCACGCTGAAGTTACCGCCCTGGCCCAGCCCGAGCAGCACCGCCCACCACCACAGCGTCGAGAGCGGCGCGTACAGGCAGCCGATCAGGCCGGCCCAGCACATCAGCATCATCAGCACGACGGCGGGGCGCTGATCCCGACCGAGTCGCGCCACGAACGGCCCGCCCAGCGCGGTGATGAGCTGCACGAGAATCGATACCGCCACCACCACACCCGACTGCACGGCAGAGAGCCCCCGGTCTTGCAGGATCACCGGCAGCCAGCCGAACACGCAGTACGCCAGCGACGATTGCAGCCCCATGTGCAGCGCAACCTGCCAGGCGATCGGCTTGTTCCACAGCGATACACGTTCGAGTCGTGCGGCTGACCCCTTGCCGTGCGCATGCCGCATATGCGGCCACCAGCCAACGAAGGCCAGCAGCGCCGGCAGCGCCCAGAACGCCAGCGCCGGCTGCCAGCCGCCCAGCCATGCCGAAAGCGGCGCGCTGGCACCGGCCGCAACCGCCGCGCCAAAGCACAGCGCCATCGTGTAGACGCCAGTCATCAGGTCGGCCTGGCGGCCGAAGTCACGCTTGACGATGCCCGGCAGCAGGATGCCTGTCACGCCAATGCAGGCGCCTGCCGCCAGCGTGCCGATAAAGAGCGGCGCGACGCCGCCCGCGCTGCGCAAGGCAATGCCTGCCGCGAGCGCAATCAGCAAACCGCCCACCGCGCGTTCGGCGCCAAAGCGCCTAGCGAGTACCGCCGCAGCCGGCGCGAATACACCCAGGCACAGCACTGGCAACGTCGTCAGCAGGCCCGCCGTCGCGCCTGACAACCCTGTGCCCGCCACCACCTGCTTGAGCACCGGCGACAGGCTCGACAGCGCTGGCCGCAGGTTCACACCCACTAGCACCAGGCCGACCACCAGCAGGATCAACGCGCCGGTCGAGCTGCGTTCGGTGGCGCCATGCGTGGAGGCAGGAGATTGCGACGGGTGCGGGGATTGGGACATGGCTGGGCAGGCTTGCGGGCAAGCTGCCGATTGTAGGGCGCGCGCTGGTTTGGTGCATGCGGGCGGCCCGATCCCAATCATGGCAATGCTGTTATTGCAGCCGATCGATCCGTGTAAGCCGTGTGGCGAGATCGGCCAGCACGTCGGCGGACGGTGCGCCGCGTTCGGCTGCCAGTGCGAGTGCGCGCCGCGTGAGCGCGGTGTACAGCGCCGCATGATCGGCGCCGAGCGTGTCGAGCGCATGCAGGTGTTTGTCGATCACGCCGCCGTCTCCGCGCGAGACCGGGCCGGCCAGTGCACCAGCCAGGCCGCGTGCGCGGGCAGCAGCCAGCGTGCCGTCCACCAGCGGCCACATGGCGGCGACAGCGGCATCGCGGTCGATGCCTGCGGCTTCCCACAACGTAGCCGCTTCGTGCAGCGCGCACAGCAGGAAGCTGGCCGCATAGTTGGCGCCCGCGTGATACAGCGCGCGTTGCCCTGCGCGCACCTTCAGCGGCGTGCAGCCCAGCCGTAGCGCAAAGCTGGCGAGTGCAGCGTCGTGCGGCGCATCGGCGTCGATGGCGATGGACGCGCCGCCGAGCCGCTCGGCATCATCCGGCAAACCGGCGAAGAGAAATAGTGGATGGAAGCTGGCCGTGTCTGCGCCGGTCCGGTTTGCGGCGTTCAGCAAGTCGCGTTCACCCGCGCCGCTGCAATGGAGCACGAGTTGCCCTGGGCGCCAGCGTACGTTTTCGACCACGCCTGGGATGGCGTCATCCGGCACGGTTACGAACACCCAGTCCGCGGTGTCCGCCACGGCTTGCGGGTCGACGGCCTTGGCGCCCGTGGCTTGCGCAAGCCACGCTGCGGGCGCGTTTGAGCGATTGGCGACCGCCACGGTGTGCACACCGGCACCGTGGGCCCGAATGGCCAGCGCCCGCGCCAGTCGCCCCGCGCCAATCCAGCCAAGCGAAACCGATGATTCGATTGCAAAAGACGTCATGCCGAACCTCTGTTTTCCATCGTCGGCATCTTATCGCCAAGCGGCCGCGTACCGGTGTGGTCGCGATGGAGGGCTTCGGTGGTGGCGGGATCACAGTGCTTTGGTGGCTGACGGAGCAAGCAAAAGGCCTTGAATCTCAGTCAAAAATTCGCAATTAACCGCTATGATTTTCAGAAAGACCCAAGATGTGGCCAGCATGGGAACGGGGCGTGCTAGATGCCGGATAAGCCGCTGCGCCAGCAATGGGCGGCGGCATACCAACACGGAATCAGGAGGCATCATGTTGAGCACCATTCTCATCATCGTTCTCATCTTGCTGCTCATCGGCGCATTGCCGTCGTGGCCGTACAGCCGCAGTTGGGGTTACGGGCCGACGGGCGGGCTCGGGCTGATCGTGGTGATCGTCGTCGTTCTGGTGTTGCTGGGTTACATCTGATGCGGGCGTGCGTTTGTCTTTGAGTGTGTCTCTGAGCATCGCCTGACCGGTTATCACGGGTTGGCTGAGCACCGTAGCAGGGCGGGTGTCTTGCGGACGCTTGACTGGGCATAATTCCAGCTGCGTTTCCGAAGGACACTTTCCATGAAGACAGGTCGACGCGCCGGCAGCCGATTGCCCGGCGGTCTCGCCCGATATGCATTGCTGGCGCCGCTGCTGGCCGGCTGCGCAGTGGGGCCCGACTACCGGACGCCGCAGTTGAGCGGCACCGAAGCACCGCAGGGCTGGCACGCCACGCTGCCGCACCACGGCAGCCGCATGGCGCTGGCGCGCTGGTGGGAGCAGTTCCACGATCCCGTCCTGACACAGCTTGTGGAGCAGGCCGACACCACCAGCCCCACCATTGCGCAGGCCGTGGGCCGCATGCGCGAGGCGCGCGCCAGCGTTTCCACCAGCCAGGCGGCGCTGTTCCCGCAATTGAAGGGTTCCGGCTCGGCCACGCGGCAGGGCGGGTTTGGTGGCAGCCAGTTTGCTGGCGGCGGCACGGGCGGGCTCTCCGCCGGCGCGCTGAGCCCGACCCTCGGGCTGGGCGGCACCATCACTACGTTGGCAGCGCAAGCTGATGCGTCGTGGGAAATCGATCTCTTCGGCGGCAAGCGCCGCAGCCTGGAGGGCGCTGACGCACGCCTGACCGCCAGTGAAGCCGATTGGCACGACGCCCGCGTGTCGCTCGCCGCCGAGGTGGCCAACACCTATCTGCAGCAACGTGAATGCGAGGCGCTGGTCGACATCGGCGCGGCAACGCTGTCATCCCGGCAAGAGACGCTGCAACTGACCGAGCGCAAATTCCGCGCAGGCTTTGTCGCCCCGGCTGACTACGCGCAAGCGCAGGCCACCGTGGGCGATGCCGTCAACGCGTTGGAGGGCCAGCGTGCGCAATGCGCGCAGGGCATCGACAAGCTCGTCACCCTCACCGGGGTCGACCACACTGCGTTGAGCGGATGGCTCGCCAAGGCCAGTGCGCAGATTCCCGCGCCGCCCGACGCTGGCGTGCCCGATGTGCCGGCGCAGGTGCTGTCGCAGCGGCCAGATGTGTCCTCGGCCGAACGTGCAGTGGCGGGGGCCAGCGCCGACATCGGTGTGGCCGTGGCAAGCCGTTTGCCGTCGATCACGCTGGCGGGTTCCATTGGCATCAATTCGTTCCGGCTCGGCGGGCAATCGTTGACGAGCAAATCGTGGTCGTTCGGGCCGTCGGTGTCGTTGCCGATCTTTGATGGCGGCTCGGGCGCCGCGCGCGTGGAGACGGCGCGTGCGCGTTACGACCAGGCACTGGCCAGCTACCGGGGCAAGGTGCGTCAGGCCGTGCAGGAGGTGGAAGACGCCCAGGTGCGCCTGGATGCTTCCGATCGCCGCCTCGATGCCGCCACCATGGCGGATGCGCAATACGCGAAGGTGCTGGAAGCTTCTAACGCGCGTTATCGCCTGGGCGCGGGTAGCCTGCTGCAGCTTGAAGACGTGCGGCGTACGGCGCTGCAGGCTTCGCAATCGCTCGCGGCCGTTAAGCTCGAACGCGCACAGGCGTGGGTGGCGCTGTACAAGGCCGTCGGCGGTGGCTGGCGCGATGACGGCACCGGTGCCAATGCCAATGCCAATGCCGACGCGCAACCCCATGCCTCGAATACCCCATCCCATTCCAATACCACTGCGCCGGCCGCACAGAGCCGCGCGCATACCGGAAACGCTTCATGACAGGACAACGTATTTGGATGGCCGCGCTCGCCATGACGGTGGCCAGTGCGCTCGCGGCGTGCGGCAAGTCCGCTCCCGAGAGTAAGAGCAAAGAACAGCCGCCTGCCAAGCCGGCACTGGCCGTCAACGTGGCGCATCTGGCGCAGCACATGTGGCCGCGCATCGCCACGGCCAGCGGTGCCGTGCAGCCGTGGCAGGAAGCCAGCATCGGCGCCGAGGTGAATGGCCTGAAGCTGGCGGAGGTGCTCGTCAACGTGGGGGATGTGGTCAAGCAGGGCCAACTGCTCGCGCGCATGTCGGACGAAACGGTGCGCGCCGACGTGGCCGCGCAGCGCGCCAGCCTGGCCGAAGCCGAGGCGTCTGCCGCGCAGGCTGCCGGTGAAGCCCACCGCGCGCATGAACTCGACAAGAGCGGCGCCATCAGCCAGCAGGATCTGATCCAGTACGACACGCAAGCCAAGACCGCCGCCGCCAAGCTTGCCGCGGCGCGCGCGCAGTTTGACAGCCAGCAACTGCGCCTGCGCTACACGCGCGTGGTGGCGCCGGATGATGGCGTGATCAGCGCACGCACTGCCACCGTCGGGGCCGTGGTGTCGTCCGGCACCGAGCTCTTCAAACTCATCCGCAAGAACCGCCTGGAGTGGCGCGCCGAAATGCACGGCGACGTGCTCCCGCGCATCCAACCGGGCCAGGCCGCACGCCTGCGCCGCATGGATGGCGGCGTGGTCAGCGGCCGCGTGCGCCAGGTCGCGCCCACGGTCGATGCCAACACGCGCAATGGTCTCGTCTATGTCGATCTACCGCCGGAAGCGGCCACGTCTGGCGTGAAGGCCGGCATGTATCTCTCCGGCGACGTGCTGCTGGGCGATGCACCGGCCACGACGCTGCCCGAGACCGCTGTGTTTTCGCGCGATGGTTACGACTACGTGCTGGTGGTTGGCACGGCCGGCCCGCAGGGCCGTGTACGCCAAACCAAGGTCACGCTCGGTCGCCGCCAGGACGGGCAGGTTGAGATCATGCAGGGCATCAGCGCGAATGACGGTGTGGTCGCCGCGGGCGCGGCTTTCCTGAGCGATGGCGATGTAGTGCGTGTGGCTGCCGCAGGTGCAGGTGAAGATGCTGCCTCGGCACCGGTGGCATCCACATCGGCCTCGTCAGGAGCCAAGCCATGAACTTTTCCGCCTGGGCGATCCGCAAGCCGATTCCGTCGATCCTGCTGTTCATTCTGATCACGGTGGCGGGGCTGGTGTCGTTCAAGATGCTGTCGATCCAAAACTTTCCGGACATCGACTTTCCCGCTGTGTCCGTGACGGCCAGTCTGCCGGGCGCCACGCCCACGCAGATGGAAACCGAGGTCACGCGCAAGATCGAAGACAGCATCGCCAGCATTGGCGCGATCAAGCACATCACGTCCACCATCAACGACGGCAGCTCGACCACCATGGTTGAGTTCCAGCTTGAAAAGGATGTGCAAGAGGCTGTGAACGACGTGCGAGATGCGGTCAGCCGCATCCGTGCGCAATTGCCGTCCGATGTGCAGGAGCCGGTCATCGCGCGCGTTACGTTTGCCAGCCTGCCGGTGCTGACGTACGCCGTGGAAGCGAAGGACATGGACGCGGAGGATCTCTCCTGGTTCGTCGACAACACGGTCAACAAGCGGTTGCTATCGGTGCATGGTGTGGCCAAGGTCACGCGTCAGGGCGGCGTGGACCGCGAGGTGCGCGTGCAGCTCGACCCCGTACGCCTGCAGGCGCTGAACGTCTCTGCGGCCGATATCAGCGCGCAGGTGCGCGGCATGCAGCAGGAAGCGCCGGGCGGGCGAGGCAACATCGGCGGACAGGAGCAGGCGGTGCGCACGCTCGGCACCGTGAAGAGCGCGCGCGAGCTGGCGCAGATGGACATTCCGTTGTCGGACGGACGGCGCATCCGCCTGTCAGACGTGGCTAACGTGCGCGACACCGCTGCCGAACCTCGGCAGATGGCGTTATTCGACGGCAAGGCGGTGGTGAGCTTCCAGGTATTTCGCTCGCGCGGTGCGAGCGAGGTATCGGTCGCCAAGGGTGTGCGCGAGGCGATTGCCAAGCTGCAGGCCGAGCGCCCCAATGTTCATGTGACCGAGGTCTACAACATGGTCAAGCCGGTGGCGGATTCGTACAAGGCGTCAATGGACGCGCTGTACGAAGGTGCCATCCTGGCGGTGATCGTGGTGTGGCTGTTCCTGCGCGATTGGCGGGCGACGTTTGTGTCTGCGGTGGCGCTGCCGCTGTCGATCATCCCGACGTTTGCGGCCATGCAGTTGCTGGATTTCACGCTCAACGGCATCACGCTGCTGGCGCTCACGCTGGTGGTGGGGATTCTCGTCGACGATGCCATCGTGGAGGTGGAGAACATCGTGCGCCACCTGCGCAACGGCAAGAAGCCGTTTGAAGCGGCGCTGGAGGCCGCGCAGGAAATTGGCCTGGCGGTGGTTGCCACTTCGCTCACGCTGGTGGCGGTGTTTCTGCCGACGGCGTTCATGGGCGGTATCTCGGGCAAGTTCTTCAAGCAGTTTGGGTGGACGGCCTCGCTGGCGGTGCTGGCTTCGCTGCTGGTGGCGCGCTTGCTCACGCCCATGATGGCCGCCTACATGCTCAAGCCGCAGGACGAGCCCAACCGCGACAGCTGGATCATGACGCGCTACCTGCAGGCCGCGCGCTGGTGCCTTGTGCACCCGTGGAAGACGGGCGGCATGGCGGCCGCGTTCTTCGTCGTCTCTGTGGCCATCATCGGCCTGATTCCGGCAACGTTTCTGCCACCCGAGGACTGGGCGCAACTGCAGATGACGGTGGAAAGCCCACCCGGCAGCACCATCACCCAGACGCGCGACAACACGGAGCGCGTGCGCAAGATCGTGATGCAGCACAAGGAAGTCCGCCACGTCTATACGGCCATCGGCTCCGGCGTGATGGCCGGTGTACCGGGCTCCAGCGGCGGCGAGGTACGCAACGGCACGCTCACGATCTCGCTCACCGACCGACACGACCGGCATATCAAACAGCAAGAGGTGCAGCGGCAATTGCGCGAGATGCTGGAAGGCGTGCCGGGCTTGCGCATCTCGTTTGGCGCTGTCGGCTCGGGTGAACAACTGCAAGTCGTGTTGACCGGTGACGACCCTGCCACGCTGCAGCAGGCCGCGCGCGATGTGATGCGCGATCTGCGCACCGTGCCGGGCTTGGGCACGGTGACGTCGTCGGCGAGTCTGCTGCGGCCCGAGATTGTCATCCGCCCAGACTTTGCACGTGCGGCGCAGCAGGGCGTGACGGCCGCCGCGATCGGCCAGGCTGTGCGTGTGGCCACCGCGGGGGATTACGACGTCAACCTGCCCAAGCTGAACCTGCCGGAGCGGCAGGTGTACATCCGCGTGGAGCTCGATCCGAAGGCGCGCAACCAGATCGACACGATCCGCCAGTTACGCGTGCCGGCTCGCAACGGCGCCGTACCGCTGGAGAATATCGCCGACATTTCCATCGCCAGCGGCCCTGCGCAGATCGACCGCTACGACCGCAGCCGCAACATCACCATCAGCGTGGGGCTGGAGGGCCGCGCGCTGGGTGATACCAACATGGCGGTGGAGGCGTTGCCGTCCATCAAGAACCTGCCGCCGGGCGTGCGCCGCATTGCCTCGGGCGATGTGGAAGGCATGCAAGAGCTGTTCAGCAGCTTCTTCCTGGCCATGTTTGCCGGCGTGCTGTGCGTGTATGCGGTGCTGGTGCTGCTGTTCCATGATTTCACGCAGCCAGTGACGATCCTGGCAGCGCTGCCGCTGTCGGTGGGCGGTGCGTTCGGGCTATTAGCGCTGTTCGGCTTCAGCCTGTCGTTGCCCGCGCTGATTGGCCTGCTGATGCTCATGGGCATCGTCACCAAGAACTCGATCCTGCTGGTGGAATACGCGATCGTCGCGCGGCGAGACCTGGGCATGTCGCGCACCGAAGCCATCATCGACGCGTGCCACAAGCGTGCACGCCCCATCGTCATGACCACGGTGGCCATGACGGCCGGCATGGTGCCGATGGCACTCGGCCTGGAAGGCGATGCGGGATTTCGCGCGCCGATGGCGGTCGCGGTGATCGGCGGCCTGCTGACGTCCACGCTGCTGAGCCTGCTGGTGGTGCCGGTGGTGTTCGAGAAGGTGGACGACGTCAAGGAATGGGCGCTGCGCAAGTTTCGTGGCGCGCGTCATTCTGGGCCCACGGTCGAGCCCGCATCGGAGCACGGTCCACGCTAGGCTAGGTGTAGCATCGGGCGGTCTGCTGCAACCCTCCAGCACAGGAGACCGCCCATGCCCGATGTCGTGCTGTTCCAGACCGATGGCCCGGTCTGCACCATCCTGCTCAACCGGCCCGATTGCCGCAACGCGGTGGATGGGCCAACCGCCGCCGCGCTGCTCAATGCATTTGAGCGCTTCGAGGCGGACGACGCCCTGCGCGTTGCCGTGCTTGGCGGCACGGGCGGCCACTTCTGCGCCGGCGCCGATCTGACGGCCGTTGGCGATCCATCAAGACGCAATCATCTCGATCCTGACGGCGGTGCACCTGGCCCGATGGGGCCGTCGCGCATGGCGTTGTCCAAGCCGCTCATCGCGGCCGTGAGTGGTTATGCCGTGGCGGGCGGCCTGGAGCTTGCTCTGCTCGCAGACCTGCGCGTGGTCGAGCGCGATGCCGTATTCGGCGTGTTCTGCCGCCGCTGGGGCGTGCCGCTGATCGACGGTGGCACGGTGCGCCTGCCGCGCATTGTCGGCATGGGGCGCGCGCTGGACATGATCCTGACCGGCCGCGCCGTCCCTGCGGACGAAGCACTCGCAATGGGCCTCGCCAATCGATTGGTTGAAAGCGGTGAGTCGCTTGCCGCCGCGCAACAGCTCGCGCGGGATATCGCCGCGTTTCCGCAGCAGTGCATGTTGACGGATCGCGCATCGGCCTATGCGCAGTGGAGTCTGCCGTTGGCCGAGGCATTGCAGCAGGAAGGCGCGCGCGGCACGCCGATGGTGTTTGCCGAGGGCGTGGCGGGCGCGGCGCGGTTTGTCGGCGGTGCAGGGCGACATGGAAAGCCGGACATCACAGGCTGACCACCAATAGAAAACGCCAACCGGCTCGCGTCGGTTGGCGTTTTGCTTTGGAACAGTCGAAGTTATGCCGTTACGCTTTCGGCTTGTACAGCCTTGCTGCCCGCATGTTGTGCCTTGGCATGCTTTGCACGCAGACGGCGCGTGGCTTCCACCATGCCTTGTAGCGCCGCTTCCACTTCCGGCCAGCCACGCGTCTTCAGGCCGCAATCGGGGTTCACCCACAGGCGTTGCACCGGTACCACCTGCGCGGCCTTGTCGAGCAGCGCTTCCATCTCTTCCACACGCGGCACGCGCGGCGAATGGATGTCGTACACGCCCGGTCCGATCTCGTTGGGATACGCAAATTCGCCAAACGCGTCGAGCAGTTCCATGTTCGAGCGCGAGGTCTCGATGGTGATCACATCGGCATCCATCGATGCAATGGCCGGCAGGATGTCGTTGAACTCCGAATAGCACATGTGCGTGTGGATCTGCGTGTCATTGCGCACACCCGAGGCTGACACGCGGAATGCACGCGCCGCCCATTCCAGATACACAGGCACATCCGAAGCGCGCAGCGGCAGACCTTCACGGAAAGCCGGTTCGTCGATCTGGATAGCGGCGATGCCGGCGGCCTCCAGGTCGCACACCTCGTCGCGCAAGGCCAGGGCGATTTGCAGCGCGGTCTGCTCGCGCGGCTGGTCGTCGCGCACGAACGACCACTGCAGCATGGTCACCGGACCGGTCAGCATGCCCTTCATCGGTTTGGTGGTCAGGCTTTGCGCGTACTTGGTCCACTCGACGGTCATGGATTCGGGACGGTACACATCGCCGTAGATGACCGGTGGCTTCACGCAGCGCGAGCCGTAGCTCTGCACCCAGCCGTTGGCGGTGAAGGCATAGCCCCACAGCAACTCACCGAAGTACTCGACCATGTCGTTGCGCTCGGCTTCACCGTGCACGAGCATGTCTAGGCCCAGGGCTTCCTGGCGGCGCACGACGTCGGCAATCTCGGCGCGCATGCGTTGCAGGTAATCCAGCGCGGACAGACCACCGCGCTTGTGCAGCGCACGCGCCTGGCGGATCTCGGCCGTCTGCGGGAACGAGCCGATGGTGGTAGTCGGCAGCAGCGGCAGGTTCAGGCGGGCTTGCTGGGCTTCGGCGCGGGCCGTGTACGGTGCGGCGCGCTCGGCGTCTTCCGCGCGAATGGCGGCCACGCGCTTCTTGACGCCGGCGTTATGCACGCGGCGCGATTCGGCACGCGAGGCGATGGCGGCGCGGTTGTCATCCAGCGCACCTTGCACGGCGGCAGTGCCTTCCACCAGCGCCAGCTTGAGCACGGCCAGCTCGTCCAGCTTCTGGCGCGCGAAGGCCAGCCAGCCGTTGAGTTCGTCGTCGAGCTTGGTTTCGGCGGACAAGTCCACCGGCACGTGCAGCAGCGAGCAGCTCGGCGCGAGCCACAGGCGGTCGCCGAAGGCGTCAGCCAGCGGAGCCACGCGCTCCAGCACGCGCGTGAGGTCCGAGCGCCAGATGTTGCGACCATCCACCACACCGACGGACAGCACCTTGTCGGCCGGCCACGGTGCAAATGCGCCGAGCTGTTCCGGCGCGCGCACGAGATCCAGGTGCACGCCAGCTACTGGCAACGACTTGATCAGCGCTGCATGGTGCGAGGCGGCTTCAAAGTACGTGGCGAGCAGCAGCTTGGGGCCGTTGGCGGCAGCCAGGGTTTGATATGCCGGGCCGAACGCTTCGACCCATTCATTCGGTAGATCCAGCACCAGCGCCGGTTCGTCAATCTGCACCCATTCCACATTCAGCGCCGCCAGGCGTTGCAGCACGGCCGTGTAGGCCTGGAGCAGTTGCGGCAGCAGCGCGAGCTTGTCGGCCAGGCCGTTGCGTGCCTTGGCCAAATGCAGGAACGTGACCGGCCCGACCAGCACGACCTTCACGCGGTGTCCGGCAGCCTGCGCTTCACGCACTTCATCGAACAGCCATTCCGTGCCGGGGCCCCACTGCCGGTTCCGCAGGTCGGGCGTCAGTTCCGGCACGAGGTAGTGGTAGTTGGTGTCGAACCACTTGGTCATTTCCATGGCCGCGTGGTCGGCATTGCCGCGCGCGAGCACGAACGATTGCGCCAGCGACAGTTGTGCCGCGTCGAAGCCGTAGCGCGTGGGGATGGCGCCGAGCAGGGCGGCCGTTTGCAGCACCTGGTCGTACCAGGCGAAATCGCCCACGGTCACGAAATCCAGCCCGGCGTCGCGCTGGGCGGCCCAGTGGCGCTCGCGCAGCGCGCGGCCGGTGGCGCGCAGATCGTCTTCGGTGGAGGCGCCTTTCCAGAGCGATTCGAGGGCGAACTTGAGCTCGCGTTGCGCGCCGATGCGCGGGTAGCCGAGGGTGTGGATGGTCGTCATGGTGGTCGCAGGAGAGGCGATGTGTTTTTGAGTCCTGCGATGATGGGTGACCCTCTATCATGAATCAAATGATATTATTTTTGATAACGTTGAATTGAATTCATACTTCGGGGGTCGCGTCATCATGCTGGAAATTCGTCATCTCAGAACGCTGATCGCCCTGGCGGACGGCGGTTCGGTCTCGCGCGCGGCGGAGCGGCTGCATTTGACGCAATCGGCGCTCTCGCATCAGTTGCGCGCGCTGGAGTCGCACTACGGGTTGGCCATCGTGCGCCGCAAAGGACAGACGGTGGAGCTGAGCGAAGCGGGCGAGCGCCTGCTCGAACTCGCGCAGAAGGTCGTCGCCGACATTCAGACTGCCGAGCGCGACCTGGAGCGCATCAAGGGCCGCGCCGCCGGCACGCTGCGCATCGCGCTCGAATGCCACACCTGCTTCGATTGGCTGATGCCCGTGATGGACGCCTTCCGCCAGCGCTGGCCTGAGGTGGAGATGGACCTCGTCTCCGGTTTCCACACGGATCCGCTTGCGTTGCTCAAGGATGGTCGCGCCGACGTCATCATCGGCTCCGATGCCAAGATGCGCCGGGGCGTGGTGTTCGCACCGCTGTTTCGCTTCGAGATCCTGGCCGTGCTGCCGGTCGACCACCCGCTGCGCAACAAGAAGTGGCTGGAAGCGAAGGACTTTACTGACCAGACGCTCATCACGTATCCCGTGCCCGAAGAGCGCATCGACCTGATCCGCCAGGTGCTGACACCCGCCGGCATCGCATTCAATCGCCGCACAGCCGAGCTGACCATCGCCGTGCTGCAGCTCGTCGCCAGCCGCCGCGGGCTGGCCGCGCTGCCGAGCTGGGGCATCAAGAATTACATTGACTACGAATACGTGGTCGCCAAGCGCGTCGGCAAGGAGGGCGTGTGGAGCGACCTCTACGCCGCCATGACGCGCGACTACGCGCAGGCGCCGTTTGCGCAGGACTTTATCGAGACGGCTAAGTCGATCTGCTTTGCGCAGTTGCCGGGGTTGATGCCATTGGAGGCATAGTCAGGCGCGTTCCTGTAAGGGCAAACGCGGCAGCTTGCCTTGCAACCCATCCTTCAAAAAATCCAGCAAATGCCGAGTCGCCAGCGTCCGATACCGACTCGGCATCGCCAGCATATAAAGCCGGCTGCCGAAGACTGAGAAGCGATAACCCGGCAGTACGCGTTTCACATGCCCTTCGCGCAAGTCATCCGCCACCGCGTAGTAGGGCAGGATGCCCAACCCATTGCCGGCGCGCACGGCGGCTTGCAGGAACAGGTAGTTGTCGGACGAAACGCCGGGATCGAGCGTGACGAGCGTGCGCTCATCGCCCAATTGCGCGGATAGCCGCAGCGGTTGCCCGACAGCCGGCGCGCTGACGATGGTGTGATCGACCAGCGCATCGATCGACTTCGGCACACCATGCACGGCCAGGTAATCCGGCGCGGCGCACAGCACCCAATCCACTTCATCAATGAGCGTGGCCACCAGCGATTCCGGCGGGTTCGACACGATGCGCAGCGCCACGTCCACGTCTTCGCCAATCAGGTCAGACACGCGATTGTCGAACCGCACATCGAGCCGGATGTCCGGATACGCGCGCTTGAACGCCACCAGCAGTGGCGACACCAGCAGATGTCCCAGCCCCGTCGGCACCGACAGCCGCACGCTCCCTTGCAGCGATTTGCCCAGCGACGACACCAGCGCATCGGCCGCTGCCATTTCGCGCAGGATGCTGCGGCCGTGTTCATAGATGCCGGCGCCGACTTCCGTGGGCTCAACCCGGCGCGTGGTCCGGCGCAGCAACTGCACGCCGAGCGTGCGCTCGAACGCCTTGAGCCGGTGGCTGACATTGGAGCGCGTGGTCTGCAGCCGGCGCGCCGCGGCAGACAGGTTGCCCGCATCGACGATTTCCACGAACAGCTTGAGTGCGTTGAGGTCCATGTCAGTGAAGGGATTGGTGAAGGCGATTCGACATTCTGTTGATGCGAGCCCCGATTGTCAAAACGCGCCGCCCCGGTAACATGACTCGAAACATTCCACAGGAGCCAGCGACATGGCGCTCGACGACGAATCCTTCGGTCTGCTGCAGCAATCGGTGCAGCGCTTCATCCAGGAACGGCTTGTGCCGGCGGAAAACATCCTCGAAGAAGAGGACGACGTGCCGGCCGACATCGTCGCCGACATGAAAGAGATGGGCCTGTTCGGCCTATCCATTCCGGAGGAGCACGGCGGCATTGGCCTGGCGATGGCGCAGGAGTGCGAGGTGGGGTACGACCTCGGCCACACGGCGCTGGCGTTTCGCTCGGTGTTCGGCACCAACGTCGGCATTGGCTCGCAGGGCATCCTGATGGATGGCACCGACGCACAGAAGGCCGATTACCTGCCGCGCATTGCCAGCGGTGAGCTGATCATTTCGTTTGCGCTGACGGAGCCGAATGCCGGTTCTGATGCTGCGTCCTTGCAGACACGCGCCACGCTCGATGGCGACCACTACGTCATCAATGGCACCAAGCGCTTCATCACCAACGCGCCGCGTGCCGGGGCGTTTACGCTGATGGCGCGTACGGGCGGTGAAGGCGCGGGTGGTATCTCGGCCTTTATCGTGCCGGCCGATACGCCGGGCATCACGCTCGGTAAGCCGGACAAGAAGATGGGCCAGCGCGGCACCAAGACGTGCGATGTGGTGCTCGATAACGTGCGTGTGCCTGCTGCCAACATCATCGGCGGCGTGGCGGGGCAGGGCTTCAAGACGGCGATGAAGGTGCTGGATCGCGGCCGCCTGCATATCTCGTCACTCGCATGCGGCATGGCGCACCGTCTCATCATGGATGCCGTGGCCTACGCCAAGGAGCGCAAGCAATTCGGCCAGCCCATCGCCGATTTCCAGTTGATCCAGGCCATGCTGGCCGACAGCCAGGCTGAGTTGTATGCGGGCATGTCGATGGTGCGCGACTGCGCGCGCCGCTACGACGCCAAGCCCGTCGGAAAACAGGACCACGAAGTCAGCATGCTGGCCTCGTGCACCAAGATGTTCTGCACCGAGATGGTCGGTCGCGTGGCGGACCGCGCGGTGCAGATCCACGGCGGCGCGGGCTACATCGCCGAGTACAAGGCCGAGCGCTTCTACCGTGATGTGCGCCTGCTGCGCCTGTATGAAGGCACCACGCAGATCCAGCAGCTCATCATCGCCAAGCATCTGCTGCGCGACTGAGTTGGCTCCAGGAGTTTCACCAAAGCTGGCTCTATTTTGGAGCCACGCTTTGGATCAGAATGGGTGCGTTCCTAACCGATGTGTTCGGCTTTGCCGGAGTTGCCATGTACGTTCCCGCCCACTTTGAAGAATCGCGCACCGAGGCGCTGCACACGCTGATCGCGCAGAACCCGTTCGGCACGCTGGTCACGCACGGCCAGCATGGGCTCGATGCGAACCACATTCCGTTCTTGTTGATGCCCGAAGAGGGCGAGCTTGGCGCGCTGCATGCCCACGTGGCGCGCGCCAACCCGGTCTGGCAAGACGTGGCCAATGGCGACGAAGTCCTCGTTATCTTCCGCGCGGGCGATGCCTACATCTCGCCGACGTGGTATCCGAGCAAGCACGAAGCGCACAAGCAGGTGCCGACGTGGAATTACCGCGTAGCCCATGCACATGGCCGCATCACCATTCGCGATGATGAGCGCTTCGTCCGTGGCGTGGTTGGCCGCCTGACGCGCGCGCATGAGGCCTCGCAGCCCACACCTTGGAAGATGTCTGACGCCCCGGCTGATTACATCGATGAACTGCTGAAGATGATTGTGGGCATTGAGATCGAGATCACGCGGCTCGAGGGCAAGCTTAAGCTGGGCCAGAACCGGGAAGTGCGCGATGCGCGCGGTGCCGGCGAGGCGCTCAAGGCGAGCGGTGAGCGCGTGATCGGCGATGCGATGCTTGCCTGCGTTGCTGCCAGGACGGAGTGATGAGAGCAGCGGACGCTGAATCCGCTGCTCAATGGTGCGTTACTTCGCGCTGCGTGCGGGCAGAATTTCCCCACGCACTTCACCAAAGCCCACGCGATAGCCATCGCCCTCGCACCAGCCGGTCATGATGACTTCGTCGCCGTCTTCCAGGAAGGCGCGCGTGGCGCCGTTGCCAAGGTCAAGCGGCTGCTTGCCGTTGACGGTTAGCTCCAGCAGGCTGCCGTACGAATCCGGCGTGGTGCCGCTGATGGTGCCGGAGCCCATCAGATCCCCCACGCGCACGTTGCAGCCCGACACGGTGTGGTGTGCCAGCTGTTGCGCCATCGTCCAGTACATCGCGCGGAAGTTGGTGCGGGCGATGGTGGTGCGCTCGCCACTGTGCGGGCGCAGCGCCGTTTCCAGTGCGATGTCGTAAGCGTTGGGATGGCTCTGGCGCAGGTATTCCAGCGGCTCGGGCGATTGCGCCGGGTTGGCCACGCGGAACGGCTCCAGCGCTTCCATCGTCACGATCCACGGCGAGATCGACGTGCCGAACCCCTTGGAGTTGAACGGCCCCAGCGGCACGTATTCCCATTGCTGGATGTCGCGCGCGCTCCAGTCGTTGAGCAGCACCACGCCGAACATGTGGTCCGGTGCGGCATCCACGGAAACCGGTTCGCCCAGCGCGCTCGGCTTGCCGACCACAAAGGCCATCTCCAGTTCGTAGTCCAGCTTGCGGCAGGCGCTGAAGATCGGGCGCGGCTGATCCGGTAGCTTGATCTGGCCCATTGGCCGGTGCAGCGGCGTGCCGCTCACCACTACCGAACTGGCGCGGCCGTTGTAGCCGATCGGGATCTCTAACCAGTTGGGCAGCAGCGCGTTTTCAGGGTCGCGGAACATACGGCCGACGTTGGTGGCGTGCTCTCGCGACGAATAGAAATCCGTGTAGCCCGGAATGTCGATGGGCAGGTGCATCACGGCGTGCGCTTGCGGCACGAGCGCGCGGGCGTGCAGCGTGGCGTTGTCGCGCACGTGCGTGTCGTTCACGCTGAACAGTGCCTGCAGCTTCTTGCGCGTTTCGGCCCAGACAGGCTTGCCCAGTGCGATGAAGGTGTTGAGCTTGCCGGTGCGGAAGGTGCCGCGTGTGGAGGCGGGCAGCAGGCCGGCGTCATCCAGTGCGCCCAGATCGATCACCTGATCGCCGAGCGCCACGCCTGCGCGCGGTGAAGGGTTCTCTTTGGTGGAGAAGATGCCGAAGGGCAAGTTTTCCAGCGGGAAGTGGGTGTCGGCCGTGTTGGCTGATTCCAGCCAGCTCAGTTGTCGTGTGGTCATGGTGGGGGCGTTGGATTGTTTTGTTGTCGGTTGTACGTTGACGCTGTCAGTGCATCCTCTGTTTCATCCCCTGCCGGGGCTGACTCACTTTCTTTGTCTTGCCAAGGAAAGTAAGCAAAGAAAGGCGCGCCCGAGATGGCGAAAGACTCCTTGAATTTCTGTAACCGGTCGGAGAAGGAGGCAAACTCGCTTCGCTCAAACAAGCCTCCTTCTTTTTTCCGCCCGCTTACACAAATTCAAGGCGCCATCTAGGGCAGGGTACGGCCAAACCTTCTCGAGGCTCGCCTTGGCGTCAGGGCGAATTCTGTGTTCGTGACCTCTTAACGCTTGGTCGGGTCGAAATGCTTCTTTAGACCCTGCCAGCACTCGAAGTACTTGGCTTGCAGTTGCGCCGATTCCGCAGCGAAGCGGGTCGGGCGAATTACGGCGGGCGTCTCGAACATGAAGGCCATGGTGGCATCTACCTTGTGCGGCTGGGTGGTGTCGCCATTGCTGGCTTTCTCGAACGTCTCGGCATCCGGCCCGTGGCCGCTCATGCAGTTGTGCAGGCTGGCGCCGCCGGGCACGAAGCCCTCGGCCTTGGCGTCGTACACGCCCTGGATCAGGCCCATGAATTCGCTGGCAATGTTGCGGTGGAACCAGGGCGGGCGGAACGTGTTCTCGGCGGCGAGCCAGCGCGGCGGGAAGATGACGAAGTCGATGGTGTCCACGCCCGGCGTGTCGGACGGGCTCTGCAGCACCAGGAAGATCGACGGGTCCGGATGGTCGTAGCTGATCGAGCCGATGGTGTTGAACAGGCGCAGGTCGTACTTGTACGGCGCGAAGTTGCCGTGCCACGCCACTACGTCCAGCGGCGAGTGGCCGATCTTCGCGCACCACAGGCTGCCTTGGAATTTGGCGACGAGTTCGAAATCACCTTCGCGGTCTTCGTACCAGGCATGCGGGGTGAGGAAATCACGCGGATTGGCCAGGCCGTTGGAGCCGATCACGCCCAGATCCGGCAGGCGGAAGAGCGCGCCGAAGTTCTCGCAGATGTACCCGCGCGCTTCACCGTCCGGCAGCTCGACGCGGAAGCGTACGCCGCGTGGGATGACGACGATTTCCAGTGGCTCGACATCGACCACGCCCATCTCCGTCAGCAGGCGCAGCCGGCCTTGCTGCGGGACGATCAGCAGTTCACCGTCAGCGTTGTAGAAGAAGCGGTCGGTCATCGACGCGTTGGCGGCGTATAGGTGGATGCCGCAGCCGGTTTGCGCGTCGGGGCCGCCATTGCCGGCGAAGGTGACGATGCCGTCGATGAAATCTGTGCCGGCGGCGGGTGCAGGCAGCGGGTCCCAACGCAGTTGGTTGGGCGAGGGCGGCACCTCGTTGAAGTTGCTGTGGAAGCGCTGCTGGCTGATGGCCTCGAACGGCAGGTGCACGGCCGCCGGGCGGATGCGGTACATCCAGGAGCGACGGTTGTGCGCGCGCGGCGCTGTGAACGCGGTGCCGGAAAGCTGCTCGGCATACAGGCCATACGGCGCCTTCTGCGGCGAGTTTTGCCCGTGCGGCAGCGCGCCGGGCAGGGCTTCGGTGGCGAACTCGTTGCCGAAGCCGCTTTGGTAAGCGGGGTGGTCCAGCGACGCGGGGGTGAATGCGTTTTTGTCCGTCGGGGCGAGCATGTTCATGCCGGTCTCCTTGTTTGATCTTTGATGACTATGCGCATTGTCCCGGTTGGATGAAAATTTGGAATATCAATGCGAGAATGCATGCTATTGATATTGTGAATATTGAGGCGTCGCATGCTCAACCTGCGCGATGTGGACTTGAACCTGCTGGTGATCTTTCAGGAAATCCTGCGCGAGAAGCGCATTTCCGTTGTGGCCGAGCGCCTGGGCTTGTCGCAGCCTGCGGTCAGCAATGCGCTGGCCCGCCTGCGGCAGACTTTTGACGACGAACTATTCGTGCGTACCCCGCGCGGCATGATGCCGACCGCACTTGCCGAGCAATTGGCCGAGCCGGTGGCGATGGCGCTCGACACGCTGCAGCGCGCCTTTGGGCGCCGCACGCACTTTGATGCCGCCACCTCCACGCGCACGTTCAACATCGCCATGAGCGACGTCGGCGAGGTGTACTTCATGCCCGTGCTGGCGCAGTTGTGTGCCGAGCAGGCGCCCGGCGTGCGCATCAATACCGTGCGCGCTGGCGGGTTCGACATGAAGGCGGAGATGGAGGCGGGCGCCATCGACCTCGCCATCGGCGCGTTCGATGATCTGTCCGGCGAGAGCGTTTTCCAGCGCCGCCTGTTCCAGCAGGACTACGTGACGATGTTCCGGCGCGGCCATGCGCTATCGGAGGGGGCGTTGACGTTGGAACGCTTTCGCGCGGCATCGCACTTGGTGGTGGCGAGTTCAGCCAGCCCGTACAACGCCATTGGGCCGCTGCTTGATAAGGCGGGGATCACGCAATCGGCGCGCTTTTCGGTGCCGCACTTCGTGGCGGTGCCGTACATCGTCAGCACGACGGACTTGGTGGTGACGGTGCCGCGCAAGCTGGCCGAGCGCGCGGCGCCGCCGTTCGGGCTGGAGTTTGTGGCGCCGCCGCTCAAGCTGCCGGCGTTGCAGACCAATGTGTTCTGGCACCGGCGCTTTCATCAAGACGCCGGCAACCAGTGGCTGCGCAATCTGGTGGCGCAGCGCTTTGCGGAGGTGGAACGCTGAGCGTCAATCTGCCGAGACCGTGCGCTGCATCTGCTCGCCCAGGCCAGCGATGCCCAGCCGCATGGTTTGCCCAGGCTTCAAGTAGACGGGGTTCGGCTTGATGCCTAGGCCCACGCCCGGCGGTGTGCCGGTCGAAATGACATCGCCCGGTTGCAGGCTCATGCAGCGGCTCAGGTAGGCCACCAGTTGCGCCACCCCAAACACCATCGTGCGCGTGTTGCCGTTCTGGTAACGGTGTCCGTCCACCTCCAGCCAGAGGTCGAGCGCTTGCGGGTCGGGCACCTCGTCACGCGTGACCAGCCATGGCCCGATTGGGCCGAAGGTATCGAAGCCCTTGCCCTTGTCCCACTGGCCGCCGCGCTCGATTTGCCATTCGCGCTCGGAGACATCATTGATGACGCAGTAGCCCGCTACGTAGTCCAGCGCGTCGGCCTCGTCGATGTACTTGGCGGCCTTGCCGATCACCACGCCCAGCTCGACTTCCCAATCGGTCTTGACGGAGCCGCGCGGGATCTCCACGTTGTCGTTCGGGCCGCAAATGGCGCTGGTCCATTTGTTGAAGACGACTGGCTCGGTGGGCACCGGCAGGCCGGATTCTGCGGCGTGGTCGGCATAGTTCAAGCCGATGCAGACGAATTTTCCGATGCGCCCCACGCACGGGCCAATGCGGGGTTGGCCGCTCACGGCGGGCAGTGTGGCGGGGTCAAGGTCGCGCAGCTTGGCGAGCGATGCATCTGACAGCGTGCCGCCGGCAATGTCGTCAACGATGCCCGATAGATCGCGGATCGTGCCGGACGCATCGAGCAGGCCCGGTTTTTCTTGGCCCATGGGGCCGAAGCGCAGCAGTTTCATGAAGCACTCAAATGGGTTGGGAAAACATTACGAGCTTAATTGGACCAGCCGCCGTCAATCAGGTGCGCCTGCCCGGTGGTGAATGCCGCCTCGTCAGACGCCAGATAGGCTGCCAGCGCGGCGATCTCTTCCGGTTGGCCCAGGCGCCCCATCGGCTGGCGTGCCACGAAGGCGGCTTCCACCTCGGCACGCGGCTTGCCTTGCGTGCGCGCCTGCTCGTCAATGCGTTGCACGAGCGAGGGCGACATTACGGTGCCGGGGCAGATTGCGTTGCAGCGGATGCCGCGCGCCACAAAATCCGCCGCCACCGCCTTGGTCAGCCCAATCACGGCCGCCTTCGATGCGCCATACACAAAGCGGTTGGACACACCCTTGATGCTCGACGCGGCGGATGACATGTTGATGATGCTGCCACCGCCGCGCTCCAGCATCGTGGGCAGAAATGCGCGGATCGTGCGATACATCGATTTGACGTTGAGGTCGAAGGAAACATCCCACGCACTCTCATCGCAGTCGAGTACCGAACCGGCATGCACGAAGCCAGCGCAGTTCAGGAGGATGTCAATGGCGCCGAGTTCCGCGGCAAGCGCGTTCACTTGCTGTGTGTCGCGCACGTCCAGCCGGCGCACCTCGAACGGCACGTCGTTCAGCGCATCGATGTGGATGTCAGTGGCGATCACGCGGGCGCCTTCGCGGGCAAAGCGCTCGGCGCACGCGCGGCCGATGCCTTGCGCCGCTGCTGTTACCAGCGCGGTCTTGCCGGTCAGTCGTTGTTGAGGAGCGGGAGACGTCATTGTGGCCTGCACTCCGTCACTCCTTGGGCAGCAGATAGGCTTGGCGCGCAAACAAACGCCAGCCATCCGGGTGCCGCTTCCAGACTTGCAGCACGCCGATATGCGCGGTGCTGGTTCTGCCCTCCGGCAAGTTGTTGACGGAGTCGAACACGTGGCGTACCCACGCGTTGTCTCCGCTCACTTGCACGGTTTGGTTGGACAGCGCAATCGACCTGAACGAATTCGTGCCATCCAACGCCTTGAGAAACGCCGCGCGGTCTTCCAACTTGCCGGATGAGTGGCCGTAGGTCAGGTCATCTTCAATGAGCGTTTTGAGCGTGGTGCCATCGGCGCCCACCATGGCAACGCGCATGTGTTCGACCGCCTGTGCCACGGTATCTGCATCGGTGGCTGCATGAGCGAAGGCGCTGCCCGTGGCTAAGGCGATGGTCATGGCAACACCGGCGGTGCGGCGTGCGAACGTGTGCAACAGCATGGGGGTTCTCCTCTTGTATGTTGTGTGGGGTGCATGGTCGGCATGCTTAGAAATGGGCTTCGTGATGCGCGGTAGGGCGCGCAGCCGGGTGTGTTGTTTCCGGCGCGGGCAATGGCGCCGAGCGGCCCACGCGGCGCACCCACATCGCCGTCAAGATCGGCACGAGAATGGCCGTTAGCAGGCAGGCGGTGGCAACCATTGCCGTTGCTGCGGGCACCATGGGTTTGAACCTGGGAATCATCTCGCCGATGATCGCTGGGTTGGCCACCGCCGCCCCGGCCGTGGACGATGCCGCCAGCCCCGCCGCACCGTTACCACCCGCGATGAATTTGTCCGCGAGGATGAGCGGCACCCCCGTGATGACAATTACCGTCAGGCCGAGCAGCACGCCGGGCAGGCCGCTCTTGGCAATCACGTTCAGGTCGATACCGTTGCCCAGCGCAAAGCCGAAGAACGGAATGAGCGGATGTACGCAGCGGCCGAACAGCTCGCGCAGTTCGCTATCGAGATTGCCCAGCGTAAAGCCGATCAGGAAGGGCAGCACCGCGCCCACAAACAGGCGGGGCTCGAACACGGCAATGCCGGTGGCGCCTAAGATGAACATGCTCACCAGCGGGCCCGATTCCACCGACATCAGCACGAAGGCGCCGGCTTCTTCCTTGGTGCCGTACTGCTGCATGACGGCGGCGTAGAGCCCGCCGTTGGTCATGTCCATGGAGGTGGTGATTGCCAATAACGACAGCCCGGCCAGGATGCCCGTCTTGATGCCGTCGTCAGGAATGAACTGCGCGGCCACCAGCGTTGCCAGCCACGCCACCGCAATCTTGGTGAGGAGCAGCGTGCCCGACTTGCGCAGCACCGTGCCCGTGGCGCGCAGGTCGATGGTCGTGCCCATGCAGAAGAACCACACCGCCAGAATCGGCACCGTGCCAACGATCAGCCCGTTGGTGAACGAGCCGAAGTATTTGCCTGCATCCGGTGCGAACGTATGCACGCACGCGCCCAGCAGCAGCGGCACGAGCATCAGCCCACCCGGAATGCGGTCCAACGCCTTCTTGATCTTCATGTCTCCTCCATGAGCGTCTGCGCGCCCGGTTGGTTGTGGTCAATCGCGGTGGAGTGACTATAGCGCATGATTTGGAACGATGTTCCATATTTGTTGTTTCTGGTGCTGATCGTTTACCCGGGTACATAAATGCCAGCCATGCAGGCTGTTTTACTCGAATTGTGCTGCGCGTCATCAATATGGATCGACGTTCCGTGTTTTTGATTTTTATGTTTCAATCCAGATCAGAACCACCATCCCCCCCACGGAGAAACAGCATGGAAGTACGGCAAGGTACGCATAGCGAACACGCAAAAACCCTCGACACAGTGGGCTTGCGCCAGCAGTTTCTGGTGGAGCAGGTGTTTGAGCGGGACGCGCTCAAGCTCACGTACAGCCATATCGACCGGATCATCATTGGTGGCGCGTGGCCTGCCACGGGGCCGGTGGAGGTGCCGGGGTCGCTTGCCAAGTCGATGGGCGTGCGCCATCTGCTGGAGCGCCGCGAGCTGGGCGCCATCAACATTGGCGGCTCGGGCTGGGTGGAGGTGGATGGCGTGCGGCACGCCGTCGGCAATGAAGAGGCCATCTACATCGGCCAGGGCAGCCAGGGCGTCGTCTTTGGCAGCGACGATGCGGCCACGCCCGCCAAGTTCTACATCAACTGTGCG
>Ga0070659_100000514_pt1 | contig 28456 bp, 24 predicted proteins | sample KBSC23metaG_FD_64666 | JGI IMG/M metagenome (GOLD analysis project Ga0070659, IMG submission 64666) | Corn rhizosphere microbial communities from Kellogg Biological Station, Michigan, USA - KBS C2-3 metaG | ecosystem: Host-associated > Plants > Roots > Rhizosphere > Soil ... | reverse complement strand
CCGTAGCCGAGGAAGAAGCGCACCGCCTGCAGGTCGACCGTCACGCGCGACATCAGCTGGCCCGTCTGCTGGCGGTCGAAGAAGCCGAGCTCGAGCTCCTGCAGGTGACCGTACAGGCGCGCGCGCAGGTCGTACTCGACGGCGAGCGAGACGCGGCCGGCGACGAGGCGGCGGCCGACGGAGAGGCCCAGTCGCGCGAGCCCGGCAGCGGCGACCAGCAGCGCGAACAGGACCAGCTGCGAGCGGTCGCCGTTCGTGATCGCGCCGATCGCCTGCCCGGTGAGCCACGGGATCGCGACGCCGGACGCCATCGCGGCGGCGGCGAACAGGAACGAGACGATCACGCCCCGAAGGTGCGGGCGCAGGAAGCTGAGAAGGCGCGTGAACGTCTGCATGCTTCAAAAAGTATAGTGGCGGCGTGCCGAGCTCCGAATCCGCCGCCTCGCCCCCGCCGCCGCCCGCCGGCCTCTGCAACGCCTGCGCGCATCAACAGCTCGTCCCGAATCGCCGCGGCTCGGTCTTCTCGCTCTGCACACGTTCGAAGACCGACCCGGCCTTTCCGCGCTACCCGCGCATCCCGGTGCATGAGTGCCCGGGCTTCGAGCCGCGTCCGTCTGTCTGACCAGCGCCTGGTTTCCGTGCGCGGGCGGCGGGTAACCGTGCGGCTCGACCGGTCGCGCCGCGATCGGTGGGGACCACGACGAACGTCGCACGAAGGAGGAACTGCCATGAGCACCCACGGAGCTGCTCGCACCACGGGCATGGGCGCCGCCGATGACGTCGGCCGGCGCCGCACGCGCATCAGCGCCGGTCGCACCGAGACGAAGTCAGCCTTCAAGACGACCGAGATGGTCGCGTACGTGATCGTCGCGATCGCGATCCTGATCGCCGGCGCGGTCGCGGACGGCTTCGGCGCCCGCTCGATCTGGCTCTACGTGACGATCCTGACGGTCGGCTACATGGTCAGCCGCGGGCTCGCCAAGTCCGGCTCGCACGAGCCCTACGTCGACGAAGATCGCTGATGCGCCACAAGGGCGGCGTCACGGGGCTTTGATCGCGGCGTACTTGACGCTCAGGTACTCGTCGATCCCCTCGGCGCCGCCCTCGCGGCCGAAGCCGGATTGCTTGACGCCGCCGAACGGCGCTGCGGCGTTGGAGACGAGGCCTTGGTTGAGGCCGACCATGCCGGTCTCCAGGCGTTCGGTCACGCGGATCGCGCGGTCGAGGCTCTGGGTGAAGACGTAGGCGACGAGGCCAAACTCGGTTCTGTTGGCGGCTGCGATCGCCTCGTCGTCGGTCTCGAACGTCGTGATCGGGGCGACCGGGCCGAAGATCTCCTCGCGCAGCATGCGCGCGTCCTCGGGGACGTCGGCGAGCACCGTCGGCGGGTAGAAGTAGCCGCGCCCGTCGGACTCCTGGCCGTCGGTGAGGCGCCGCGCGCCGCGCTGGAGCGCGTCGTCGACGAGCTCGCGCACCTTGCCGCGCTGGTCGTCGTCGATCAGCGGCCCGACCTGCACGCCGTCCTGGCTGCCGCGTCCGCTCTTGAGCGAGCCCATGCGCTCGGCGAGGCGGCGGGCGAACTCGTCCGCGATCGAGGCGTGGACGTGGAAGCGGTTCGCGGCCGTGCAGGCCTCGCCGATGTTGCGCATCTTGGCGACCATCGCGCCCTCGACCGCCGCGTCGAGATCGGCGTCCTCGAAGACGAGGAACGGCGCGTTGCCGCCCAGCTCCATCGAGACGCGCAGCAGGTTCTTCGAGGCCTGGCCCATCAGCTGGCGACCGACCTCGGTCGAGCCGGTGAACGACAGCTTGCGCAGGCGCGGGTCCTCGATCAGCGGACCGGTCGTCTGCGACGCCGATCTGGAGGTGAAGACGTTCAGCACGCCGGCCGGCAGCCCGGCCTCCTCCAGGATCTGCGCCAAGGCGAGCATCGACAGCGGCGTCTGCTTCGCCGGCTTGACGACCATCGAGCAGCCGGCCGCGACCGCAGGTCCGATCTTGCGCGTGCCCATCGCCATCGGGAAGTTCCACGGCGTGATCAGCAGGCACGGGCCGACCGGCTGGCGCATCGTCAGCATCCGCATCCCGCCGTTCGGCGCCGTCGCCCAGCGCCCCTCGATCCGCACGGCCTCCTCCGCAAACCAGCGCAGGAACTCGCCCGCGTAGGCGATCTCGGCTCTCGACTCGGCGACCGGCTTGCCCATCTCCAGCGTCATCAGCAGCGCCAGCTCGTCCTGGCGCGCCACCAGCGCCTCCCACGCACGGCGCAGGATCTCGCCGCGCTCACGCGGCGCGGTCGCCGCCCACTCCGCCTGCGCGCCGACGGCCGCGTCAAGGGCGGCTCTCGCGTCCTCGACCGTCGCGTCCGCGACCTCGCACAGCGCCTCGCCCGTCGACGGGTCCTCCACCGGCAGCGTGCCGCCGCCCGTCGCCTCGCGCCACTCGCCGCCGATGAACAGCCCCTTCGGGACCTGCGCGACGACCTCCTGCTCCCGGCTGCTGCTGATCGTGCTCATACGAGCACGCTACCGCGCCGCGGAAGGTCTGAACCCTCCGCGGCGCAGCGCGAAAACCGGCTTTCGCCCTCCGGTCATCGCAAGCGACGACCTGCGGGCGACGTCAGAAGACGACGATCGGGAACTCTATTCTCGCGATCGTCGCCTGGCCTCTCACGCTCGGATGGAAGTAGTCGCGCGTGGAGACTTCGCCCGCTTCGAATCTGACTTCGTAGCCGGCGTTTCTGTCGTACTGGCAGTTCGTGTATCTCGCGCACACTTCGGCGAGCACGCCGTTGAATTCGACCTCTCGTCTCTGCACGAGCAGGCGACGTTCTTCGTCTTCTCTCGTCGTCGAGGTCGGGTTTCTCAACATCGACTGGCAGATGCCGAGGCTGTTCCAGGTCGAGACGGCGGAGCCGTTCGTGTGCAGCACGCTCCACAGCTGGTAGATGTTCGGGATCGAGCCGACACTTATCCTCGCGCCCGCGGGCAGTCTTTCGCCGAGCGTTCTCATCGCGGTTTCGAAGTTGGTCCTGTAGCTCGCGACCGACGTCATCGTCCCTGGTTCGGAGGTGCAGACGTCGTTGGCGCCCATCTCGACGACGGCGTATTCGACTCTCTGACCTATCACCGTGGTCGCCTGCCCGGGCAGGTCGGACATCCTCGCGCCCGACCTCGCGTCGTTGAATAGCCTGCCTTCGATTCCTCTGTTCCTTTCCCTGATGCGCAGGTAGAAGCTGTTCACGCTCGTTTCGGTGCCCGTCGCCCACGAGTTCTGCGGACAATCGATGAACGGGAAGCTGCACGTGTTGAACGCGCGGGTGATCGAGTCACCCGTGGCCGCCATCGAGTTCGGGTAGGCGGCGAGCGCCGCCGAGCTGGCGAGCGCGATGAGGCAGAGCGCCGCGCCGAGCGCGGCGGCCGTCCGGCGTGTGCCGGTCATGACGGTTCCCCCTTCTGGGCCCGTCTCTCCGCAACCGGGCCCTGGTCGTGCCGGCGGCCCCCTGCCCCCGGCTCGTCGCTCAGGATGCCGGAGTTAGAAGCCGCCGGTCAAGCGCCAGGCGCTTCCGTGCTCAGAACAAAAATATTTCCCACTCCTCTCTCGCAAGCGTCGCCTGGCCTCTGACGCTGGGGTGGAAGTAGTCCGACGTCGACACTTCCCCGGTTTCAATGGTGGCTGAGAAGAATCTCCCGCCGTCGTACTGACAGGATCTGGTGTAGACGGCGCAGGCTCTTCTCAGCGCTTCGTTGTATTCGACGATGCGCGCTCTCACGCTCTGGCGCCGCGCTTCGGCTTCGGGCGTCATCGCTTGCGGTTCTCTGAGCATGGACTGGCAGATCCTGCCGAACGACCAGGTCGCGACTGCGAAGAAGTTGCCCCTCAAGAGGCTCCACAGTCTGTAGACGTCGGGCACCGAGGCGACGAGTATGCGGACCCCGATCACTCTTTCGGTGAGGTATCTGAGGCTGGCTTCGACTTCTCTCGCGTACGCCGTCGCCGAGGTCATTTCTTCGACCCTTTCGGTGCACGCGTCGTTGGCGCCGATCTCCATCGTGACGAATTGCGGCTGGCTTCTCACGAGCACGGCGAACTGCCCTAGCAGCGCTGCGACCTTTGCTCCGAAGACGGCAGCGTCCACTAGGTGTTCGGTGATGCCCGGGTGCACGGCCCTGATGCGCTGGTAGATGCTGTTGACGGCGGCTTCGGTCCCTATCGACCAGCTGTTCTGCGGGCATTCGATCGGCGGTTCGCCCGCGCACGAGTCGGTCGCACGCGTGATCGAGTCTCCGGCGGCGCCCATCGATTCGGGATAGGTGACGGCGTGAGCGGCGGCTGCTGCGAGTCCGCCGCAGCAGGCGACGGTTGCGGCGATCGCGAACGCCCGGCGCAATCCGGTCATGACGGTCCCCCTTCGTCGTGCCGGCGGCCCCCAGCCGACCGGCTCGTCGCTCAGGATGAAGGAGCGACGAGCCGGCGGTCAACCGGGTTGGCGCGCGGGCCTCAGGCGGCGGCGTGGCTGCGCGCCGGCTCCAGCGCCACAGCGAGCACCTCGTCGACGCTCATCGCGAAGTGGAACGTCATCTGCTCGCGCACGTCGGCGGGCACGTCGTCGAGGTCGCCGCGGTTGCGCTCGGGCAGGATGACGTCGGTGAGCCCGGCGGCGTGCGCCGCCAGCACCTTCTGCTTCACGCCGCCGATCGGCAGCACGCGGCCCTGCAAGGTGACCTCGCCGGTCATCCCGACCGTGTGCTTGACCGGGCGGCCGCTCAGCAGCGACGCGAGCGCGGTGACCATCGTGACGCCGGCGCTCGGCCCGTCCTTCGGGATCGCGCCAGCCGGCACGTGCACGTGGAACTCGCCGTCGGTCGCGCCGTCGGGGATGCCGAGCTCGTCGGCGTGGCCGCGCACGTAGGAGAGCGCGATCCGCGCCGACTCCTTCATCACGTCGCCCAGCTGGCCGGTCAGCACGAGCGCGTCCTTGCGCTCGCCGGGCATCCGCACGGCCTCGACGAACAGCACGTCGCCGCCGGTGCCCGTCACCGCCAGGCCGGTGGCGACGCCCGGCACCGCCGTGCGGATCGCCGCCTCCTGGAAGTGCTTCTGGCGGCCGAGCGCTTCGCGCAGGGCGTCGGCGTCGATCGCGACCGGAGCCGCGACGCTTCCGGCGGCGATCTTCGTCGCCGTCTTGCGCAGCAGCGTGCCGAGCTCGCGCTCGAGCTGGCGCACGCCGGCCTCGCGCGTGTACTCCGTCACGACCGTCTGCAGCAGCTCGTCGGAGATCGTCGCCTCGTCGGCTCTCAGCCCGTTGCGCTCCAGCTGGCGCGGCCACAGGTAGTCGCGCGCGATCGCCGTCTTCTCCGCCGTCGTGTAGCCGTCGAAGCGGATCACCTCCATGCGGTCCAGCAGCGGGCCGGGGATCGTCTCGGCGACGTTCGCGGTCGCGATGAAGAGCACGTGCGAGAGGTCGAGCTCAACGTCGAGGTAGTGGTCGCGGAAGCTGTGGTTCTGCGCCGGGTCGAGCACCTCCAGCAGCGCCGCGCTCGGGTCGCCGCGCCAGTCGGCGCCGACCTTGTCGACCTCGTCGAGCATGATCACCGGATTCATCGTGCCGGCGTCCCGCAGGGCGCGGACCAGCCGCCCCGGCAGCGCGCCGATGTACGTGCGCCGGTGGCCGCGGATCTCCGCCTCGTCGCGTACGCCGCCGAGCGACATGCGCACGAACTCGCGGCCGGTCGCACGCGCGATCGACTCGCCGATCGACGTCTTGCCGGTGCCCGGGGGTCCGATCAGGGTCAGGATGACTCCCGACTTCTTGTCGTCCGGGACGCCGCGGTCGGCGCGCAGCTTGCGCACCGCCAGGTACTCCGTGATGCGCTCCTTGACGTCGTCGAGGCCCGCGTGGTCTCTGTCGAGCACCTCGCGCGCGTGCACGGGGTCGAGCCGCTCCTGCGAGCGTCTGCTCCACGGCACGGCGATCAGCCAGTCGAGGTAGGAGCGGATCATCGAGGCCTCGCCCGACTGCTCACCCATGCGCTCGAGCCGGCTCAGCTCCTTCTCGGCCTGCTCCCTCACGTTCTCGGGCATGCCGGCGGCCTCGATCTTCGCGCGGTACTCCTCGACGACGGACGCGTCGTCCTCGCCGAGCTCCTTGCGGATCGAGTCCATCTGTCTGCGCAGGAAGTACTCGCGCTGCTGCTGCTCGGCGCCGGACTCGACGTCCTCGCGGATGCGCTTGCGCACCTGCAGCTCGGCGAGCCGCTCGCGCTGCAGCTTGACGGCGAGCGCGAGGCGCTCGGTCACGTCGAGCGTCTCCAGCAGCTCGACCTTCTGCTCGAACGAGATCTCAGGCGAGTAGCCGGCGGTATCGGCGAGCGTGCCGGGCTCGCTGATCGCGCGGACGAACGCCTGGATGCGTCCGTCGTCGCCGCGCAGCTCCAGCAGCTCCTCGACCACGGCGCGGTACTCGCGCTCGAGCTCGCGGGTGCGGCCGTCGACCGGCTCGGCGTCGGGATGGTCCTCGACCTCGACGTAGAGGCGGCCGTCGGGGGCGGTGTGGGCGGCGCCGGCGACGCCGCGGTGCAGGCCGCTCAACACGACGGCGCGGCCGCCACCGGGCAGGCGGACGTGCTCGCTCACGTCGGCGACGGTGCCGACGTTGGCGAACTCGTTCTCGTGGCGGGGGACGAGCAGGACGCGCTGCTCGTCGCCGACGTCCACGGTCAGCGTCAGGTTCATCGTCGGGAAGACGACGACGTCCTCGAGGGGTACCAGCAGCAGTCTGCTCATGGTCTGAAGTCGCTTTCTGTCGGGCTCGTCGCGCAAAGCGGAGGGCGATCCGCTCCGTGCCTTGGGATGAGTATAGGCACTGAAGCAGATCTCAGCGCAAGTGCATCAGATTTGCGCGGTTGCGCCGATCTGGGAAGATGCGCTGGATGAGCGTCGACGAGCATCCGCACGGCGAGATCCCGCCGGAGCCGAACGCCTCCGGCAGACCGCACGACGTGCTGGCCGCCGAGCAGTTCGCGATGCCGGCGCCCGAAGCCGCCTGGCATCCCGAGCGGCCGCTGAAGCTGCCGCCGGAGCCGAACGCCTCCGACAGACCGCACGACGTGCTGGCCGCCGAGGAGTTCGCGATGCCGGCGCCGCCCCCGCACGTGCACTTCGCGGCTGCGCCGGAGGCGTCACGGCGCCCCGCGCGCCGTCACGTCGGCGCTGCCGCGGCCGGTCTCGGTGCCGCGCTCGCGGTCCTGGTGCGCCGCCGGCGGCGCAGCTGAGCGCGCCCCCGCCCGCCCGGCGCGCCCGGCCTGCCGTGTACTCGAGGAGGAGAGGCCCGAGGGTGGCCGGACGCGCCAGGGGACGCGTGTGTGCCGCTCGTCAGCCGCGCTCGGCGGCCGACTTCACGGACTGTGCGGCGATCGGAGCGCGGGCGACGCCGCGGGAAGCTGGAGCGACGCGCTCCATGCTCCAACGCGACGCGCTCGCGTCGTGCCCCCGATGCCGCAGCAGCACGTAGCGGCGAATGGGTGAAGTGCTCTGCATGGACAGGATGGTCGACGATCGCGCTGGGGGTTCCCTGGGCCCGGCGTCGAGGATCTCCGAGGAGCGCTGCTCCATCTGGCGGATCCCTGCGCATGGCGCGCCGGTCCTCGGGGAAGAGTCCGGACGGTTCGACGAAAGGGGACCAAAATGGTTGCGTTGATCGTCCTGTTGCTCCTGTTGTTGCTGCTCGGCGGACTGGGCTTCGCTGCGCACGTGTTGTGGTGGATCCTGATTGCCGCGCTCGTGATCTGGGCGATCGGCTTCTTCGTCGGCGGCGCGGCCGATGCCGGCGGGCGCCGCGGCTGGTACCGCTGGTGAAGCGGGCCGGGGAGGCGCCTGCGGACGCGCCTCCCCGGCGAGACCTCAATACCCCACCGCGTTGATGCGCCCGAGCACGACCCTCGCGGTGCTCTGCATCCCCAGGGCGTTCGGGTGCACCGGCGCGGCAGGCGACGTCGGGACGAGGCCCTCGACCCATCTCGTGCCCGTCGCCTTGCAGACGTCGTGCCCGACGCTCGACGGGTAGGTGCCGTCGTAGAAGGCGCCATCGGCTGCGGCGCGGTTGGCGAGCATCGTGTTGAGCTCGATCTCCTTCGACCGCAGGTACGGCACGTCGGTCGGCGTGATCGGCACGGTCGGCCAGCAACCGAAGCCGGAGGCCGGCAGGATCACCGGGTAGCCCACGACGTGCACCTTCGCGCCCGGCGAGCGCGCGTGGATCGCAGCGATCACCGCGTCCACCTTCGGCGCGGTCGCCGCGATTCTCTGCGAGATCTCGTCGATCCCGTCGTGCACGTAGTCGTCCTTGCACGGGTCAAACGGGTTCAGGCGCGCGCAGTTCTCCACGACGCTGCTGAAGCCGATGTCGTTGCCGCCAATGCCGAGCGTGACGACGCGCGTGTCGGCCGTAAGGGCGTCGAGCTGCGGCGGGTTCGTGCCTATTTCGGTCGACTGCGCGGCGAACATGTCGTCCGTCGTCGCGCCGCTGCAGCTGATGTCGGTGAATGCGGCGGTCGTCAGCCCGGGCTGGACGAGATGCGGGTAGTTGTGATCCGAGCGCAGGCAGCCCAGCGGGCTGAGGCTCTGGTTCGGGATCAGCGGGCCTGCCGTGTACGAGTCGCCGAGTGCGACATAGCGGCCGGTCGCGGCCGTCGCGGCGCCGGCCAGCAGCGCAAGCGCGACGAGTGCGAGGACGGCGGCCGCAGCGCGTGAGCGCATGGATGTACCCCCCTGTCGATGGCTCTCTGCAGATCGGAGGCGGCCGAGCCCCGCAGTCAATGCACGGCCGCCTCCCACCGGTGAGGACACATCAGAGCGGCGGAGCGTGTCAACCGCGTTCGTGCGCGTGCGGACGTTCCACCGCTTCGGGCGCGGTCCCCGTGGGCGCGGGCGGTTCGAGCGCCAGGGCGCAGAACGCGTCCACGACGGCCGGGTCGAACTGGGAGCCGGCGCAGCGGCGCAGCTCGGCGAGCGCCTCCTCGCGCGTGAGCGTGCGCTGGTAGGGCCGCGGCGTCGTCATCGCGTGGAAGGCGTCGCAGACGCTCACGATCCGCGCGCCCAGCGGGATCTGCTCGCCGGCGAGCCTGTCCGGATAGCCCGCGCCGTCCCAGCGCTCGTGCGAGGCCCGCACGATCTCGGCGACGGGCCGCATCGCGGGCGCCGCGCCGAGGATGCGGTCGCCGATGATCGTGTGCTGGCGCATCAGCTCCCACTCGCCCTCGTCGAGCGACGCCGGCTTGTGCAGGATCTCGTCGGGGATCGCGATCTTGCCGACGTCGTGCAGCTCGGCCGCGCGCGTGACCTCGTCGAGCTGCTCGGCTGACAGGCCGAGGCGTCTGCCGACTGCGCCGGCGAGCGCGCCGACGCCGTGCAGGTGGTGGTGCAACTCCGGCTCGCGCTCGCGCAGCAGCTGCAGCAGCACGTCGCGCGTCTGCGCGCGGCTCGAGGTGCGCGCGCGGCGCTTGGCGGCGTACATGCGCTGGTCGGCGAGCTGCAGCGCCTGCGTCGGCGTGCGGGCCTCGTCGGGAAGCGTGACGACGCCGCACGAGGCGCCGACGAGGAAGCCCTCGCCCTGCTCCTCAAGCGCGGTACCGCAGGCGACCATACGTGGGTCATCGAGCGCGCGGTGGCCGTCGAGCAGCACGCAGAACTCGTCACCGCCGAGCCGATAGGCGCGGCCATGGCCCTCGACGGTCGCTGCCAGGCGGCTTGCGAGGCGGTCGAGCAGCATGTCGCCGGCGGCGTGGCCGTATGTGTCGTTGTAACCCTTGAAGCCATCGAGGTCGAAGAACGCGAACGTTGCGGGACGGACCTCCTGCCGGCGGCCATGGCCCGTGAAGGTCCGCTCGAGGTCGAGCATCAGGCGGCGGCGGTTCGGCAGGCCGGTGAGGCCGTCGGTGAGCGCCTCGGTGCGCGTGGCGCGCAGCAGATTGATGTTGTCGCGGAAGGTGATGCCGGCGCGCCCGATCGCGACGATCAGCGCGGCGGTGGCGAGCAGCGCCGCGCCGTCGGAGAGCTGGACGAAGTGGTCGTAGGTGAGCAGCGCGAGGGCAACGACCGCGAACGCGCTCGGGTACACGAACGTCTGGATGCCATAGCGGTGGCGAGCCGGCGGGGTGCGCCACGGCTGCCAGGCCGCCCAGCTGCAGCACAGCAGCGCGGTCGGCCACAGCACGTCAACCACAGAGCCGTCGTGGTAGCTGCCGACGGCGTCCTGGTAGACGTACAGCGTGTCGGCGGCGGCTGAGAGCGCCATGCCGAAGCCGAACAGCGCCCAGCCGCGCCCCGGTCGCCACGACTGCGTCGCGAACGCCAGCAGCGCGAAGCCGACCAGCACGAGATCGCCGATCGGATAGGCGAGGTTGCGCATGACCTCAGAGGCGTTGCCGTGCGTCGCGTCGAGGATCGGGTTGAACGCGAGCGCGACGATCAACGCGGCGGCGGTCAGCGCAGCCAGCAGCCCGTCGACCCACATGCGCGCGGCGACGCGCTCTCTGCCTGCGGACAGCAGCAGCGTCGCGCCGGCAATGCAAAGCGGATAGAAGACGAGGTAGAGCCCCTCGGTGATCGGACTGTCACCGCTCGCCGGCAGCACGACCCAGGCGAGGTCGCCGGCAGTCCAGCACGCGAACGCGATCGCGATGCACCACCAGGCCGCACGGTGGTCGGGGCCGGCGAGCGCGCGCCATGCGCACAGCACCACACCGAGGAGCTCGGCGCCGATGTAGACGTCGTCGGTGAAGAAGTGCTCGGCCGAGTCGCCGCCGACGTGCGTGAGCGCGTACGCGTACAACGCCGCCAACGCGACCGCGGTCACGGCGAGGAGGAGCCTCCGCGCGAGCAGCCCTGAAGTTGTCACCTGCGACTGGCTCCTCTCGTGGTTCACCGGTATATCGGCGCCGAGCGATCGGGACTTGACGGCACTGACCGTTTGACGCTGCGGCAGCGGGGTAGCTCCCTCACCGGAGGAGGTTGGTCGCTCGGCCAGCCCAGCAGGCCCGAGGAGGTGCATCGATGGCGGTCGTCGCATTCGACGCCGTCAGCAAGGTCTATCCGGACGGCACGCGCGCGGTCTCGTCGATGGATCTGGAGGTCGGCGACCAGGAGTTCGTCGTGCTCGTCGGCCCGTCCGGCTGCGGCAAGACGACCGCGCTGCGGATGGTGGCCGGGCTGGAGGAGATCAGCGAGGGCCGGCTGCGGATCGGCGAGCGCGTCGTCAACGACGTGCCGCCGCGCGATCGCGACATCGCGATGGTGTTCCAGAGCTACGCGCTCTACCCGCACCTGTCGGTCTACGAGAACATCGCGTTCGGGCTGCGGCTCAAGAAGGTCCCGAAGGACGAGATCGACAGACGCGTGCGCCAGGCCGCGAAGGTGCTCGACCTCGAGCCGTGGCTCAAGCGCAAGCCGCGAAACCTCTCCGGCGGGCAGCGCCAGCGCGTGGCGATGGGCCGCGCGATCGTGCGCGAGCCGGCCGCCTTCCTGATGGACGAGCCGCTCTCGAACCTCGACGCGAAGCTGCGCGTGGCGATGCGCGCCGAGATCGCACGGCTCCAGAACGAGCTCGGCGTCACGACGATCTACGTCACGCACGACCAGGTCGAGGCGATGACGATGGGCGATCGCGTCGCCGTCATGCGCAGAGGCGTGCTGCAGCAGGTCGCGCCGCCGCAGGAGCTCTATGACCGGCCGGTGAACGTATTCGTCGGCGGCTTCATCGGCAGCCCCGCGATGAACCTGCTGCAGGGCCGGATCGAGGACGCGAACGGCGGCAGGCCGCTGCTGCGGCTCGGCGAGCAGACGCTCGCGCTCGACCGCGAGCTGCTCGACGAGCGCCCCGCGCTGCGGGCGTGGATGGGCCGCGAGCTGATCGCCGGGATCCGCCCCGAGGAGCTGCAGGACGCAACGCTCGAGCGCGACGCGCCGGAGGACCGGCGGCTGCACATCGATGTGCGCCTGCGCGAGGCGCTCGGCTCCGAGGTGATCGTGCACGCGCGCATCGACGCGCCGCCGGCGGAGACCGAGCAGATCGAGGAGCTGGCGGAGGATCTCGGCGTGCGCACGCTCGATGGCGCAGGCGCCGAGGGGGACGGGGCGCGCGAGACGACGATCGTGGGGCGCTTCTCGCCGCACTCGTCGGTGCGCGAGGGGGAGACGGCAGAGGTCGTGGTCGACACGCGCCAGCTGCACTTCTTCGATCCGGAGACCGGGCTCGGGATCTACGACGAGAACCCAACGGCTACGGGAGGACAGACATCGTGATGAGGCATCGTCTCCATCTGCACGCGCCGCTCGCCCTTGCGGCGGCGGGGCTGCTTGCGCTCGCCGGCTGCGGCGGGGGCGGCGACGACAACGGGGGCGGCGGCTCGTCCACTACCTCCGCCAACACAAACGTCTCCGGCAGCGTGTCGGTCGTGGGCATCTGGACGGGCGACGAGCAGAAGTCGTTCCAGGCCGTGATCGACAAGTTCAACGAGACCTATCCGAACGTGAAGGTGAAGTACACCTCGGCCGGTGACAACGTGCCGACGGTCGTGAGCACCGCGGTCCAGGGCGGCAACCCGCCCGACATCGCGACGATCGCCCAGCCGGGCTTGATCAGAGAGTTCCAGCAGAAGGGCGCGCTGAAGCCGATCGACTACGTCAGACCGACGCTCGAAGCGAACTATCCGCCCGACCTCGTAAGACTCGGCCAGATCGACGGCAAGCTCTACACGTTCGTCTTCAAGGGCGCCAACAAGTCGACCGTCTGGTACAACGTCTCGGCATTCAGAAACGCTGGCGTGGAAGCCCCCAGCACGTGGGACGACTGGCTCAGAGACGGCAGAACGCTGAAGGCCTCGGGCGTACCGGCGTACGCCATCGGCGGCTCGGACGGCTGGCCGCTCACCGACCTGTTCGAGAACATCTACCTGCGCCAGGCCGGGCCGGACAAGTACGACCAGCTGTCGAGACACACGATTAAGTGGACCGACCCGTCGGTGACGGCTGCGCTCAGAACGATGGCGCAGATCCTCAGCGACAAGTCGAACCTCGACGGCAGAACGGCTGCGTCGCAGATCGAGTTCACGAAGTCGGTCGAGGACGTCTTCCAGGATCCGCCGAGAGCCGCGCAGGTGATCGAGGGCGACTTCGTCCCCGGCGTCGTGGCGACAAAGACGAAGCTCAGAGCGGGCACCGGCTACGACGTGTTCCCGTTCCCCTCGATCGGCAGCGGCGGCTCGAACGTCGTCGTCGGCGGCGGCGACTCGATCACCGTCTTCAAGGACACGCCGGCGGTGAGAGTGTTCGTGAGATTCCTCGCGACGCCGGAGGCCGCGCAGACGTGGGCCGCGCGCGGTGGCTTCTCCTCGCCGAACAGAGGCGTGAGCGACTCGACCTACCCGGACGACATCACGCGCACGGTCGCGACCGCGTTGGCTGACGCGGAGACGTTCCGCTTCGACATGTCCGACCTCGCGCCTGCCGCGTTCGGCGGCACGCCGGGGCAGGGCGAGTGGAAGATCATGCAGGACTTCGCGTCCAACCCGAGCGACGTGAACGGCACGGCCTCCAAGCTCGAGGCGGCCGCGGCGAGAGCGTACGGCCAGGGGTAACAGGTGGAGGCGTCGGCGCTTCCAGCCAGTGGGACGGGCCGCCGCAGGCGCGAGCGGCTCGTCCCCCTGCTGTTCCTCGCGCCGGCGGCGATCTTCCTGCTGGTGTGGCTCGTCTATCCGACGATCCGCACGATCGTGCGCTCGTTCTTCGGGCGCGACGGCGCCGACTTCGTCGGGCTGCAGAACTACAAGGACCTGTTCACGACCGACACGCTGCGGACGGCGATCAAGAACAACGTCATCTGGGTCGCGGTCGTGCCGGCGTTCGTGACCGCGATCGGCTTGATCTTCGCGGTGCTGACCGAGCGGATCCGCTGGTCGACCGCATTCAAGACGGTCGTCTTCATGCCGATGGCGATCTCGCTGTTCGCGGCCGGCGTGATCTGGCGCGTGATGGACCAGACCGACCCGTCGCTGGGGACGGTCAACGCGACGCTGAAGGTGGTCGACGACGCGTTCAGCTCGTCCGGGACGCTGACGACGGCGCAGCCGTCTTCGCCGGCGCTGACCGGCAGTCCGTCGAAGGGCTTCACGCTGAAAGCGGTCGTCAGACCGGGCGGCGTGGCGCTGATGGGGCTGACGGCGATCCCGCCCGAGGAGGTGCCGGCCAACGCCCCCGACGCCGTCAGACCGGTGCCGAGAGCGGGCGCGATCGACGGCGTCGTCTGGCGCGACTTCAAGCCGGGCGGCGGCAGACCGGGCGTCGTGGAGCCGCAGGAGCAGGGGCTCGGCGGCGTGAGCGTCGAGCTGCTGAGAGCGGGCGGCGGCAGTGCGGTCGCGAGCGCGACGAGCGCCGCCGACGGCTCCTTCTCGTTCGGTGCGGTGAGACCCGGCTCCTACAGAGTTGCGATCGCGCCCTCGACGTTCGCGGCGCCGTTCGCGGGCGTGAACTGGCTCGGGCCCAAGCTGATCGTCCCGGCGGTGATGATCGCGTACGTGTGGGTCTGGGCGGGCTTCGCGATGGTGATCATCGCCGCCGGACTCGCGGCGATCTCGCGCGAGGTGCTGGAGGCGGCGCGCACCGACGGCGCGACCGAGTGGCAGGTCTTCCGGCGCGTGACGGTGCCGTTGCTGGCGCCGGTGCTGAGCGTCGTGTTCATCACGATGATCATCAACGTCCTGAAGGTGTTCGACATCGTGCTGAGCGTCGCCCCGCAGTCCTCGCAGGACGACGCGAACGTGATCGCCTTGGCGATGTGGCGGACCTCGTTCGGCGGCGTGAACGACTTCGGGCTCGGCTCGGCGATCGCCGTGTTCCTGTTCATCCTCGTGTTGCCGGTGCTGGCGCTGAACGTGCGGCGCTTCCGGCGGGAGACCTAGCGTGGAGGCCTCAGGACAGGCAGCCGGACAGGCCGTCGCGCTGCCGCGCGAGCGGGCGCGGACGGGCGAGCCGTTCGCGGCGCGGATCGGCCGGGCGGTGACGCGCGCGCCGCTCAACATCATCCTCGCCGTGCTCGCGGTGATGTGGCTCGTGCCGACGCTCGGGCTGCTGCTGACCTCGCTGCTGCCGGCGACGGAGATCACGCAGCAGGGGTGGTGGAACGTCGTCGCCCATCCGAGCCTCGCGACGTTCCAGAACTACAAGGACATCTTCAACAACAGCGCGATCACGAGCGCGCTGTGGACGACGGTGCAGATCAGCGTCGGCAACACGGTGCTGCTGGTGGTCGTCGCGTCGCTCGCCGGCTACGCGTTCGCGTGGCTCGACTTCCCCGGCCGCGACTGGCTGTTCGTCGTCGTGATCGGGCTGCTGGTCGTGCCGCTGCAAGTCGCGCTGATCCCGATCTTCCAGATCTACCAGGACACCGGCCTGTTCGACACGGTGTTCGGGCTGATCCTGTTCCACGTCGCGTTCGGGCTGCCGTTCGGGATCTTCCTGATGCGCAACTTCTTCATCGGGATCCCCAGAGACATCATGGAGTCGGCGCGGATCGACGGTGCCTCCGAGATGAAGATCTTCACGCGGCTGATCCTGCCGCTCGGACTGCCGGCGATCGCCTCGCTGGCGATCTTCCAGTTCCTGTGGACGTGGAACGACCTGATCGTCGCGCTGACGTTCGGCCGCAACACGCAGCCGCTGACGGTCGCGATCTTCTCCCAGACGCGCCAGTTCGGCTCGAACATCGAGCTGATCGCGCCCGCCTCGTTCCTCTCGCTCGCGATCCCGCTGCTGGTGTTCCTCGCCTTCCAGCGCTTCTTCGTGCAGGGGCTGCTGGCGGGGAGCGTGAAGTAGGGATCCGACGATAAGCCGGGTAGGTTGGCGTCGTGGGCACGTCGACGCTCTACGGATCCGACCTGGCGCACGTGCACGACGTCGCCTTCGGCGGGTGGGTGCGCGATGCGGCGCCGTTCGTGCTCGCTCGCCTGCGCGAGGCGGGGATCACAGAAGGGCGCGTCGTAGACCTTGGCTGCGGCAGCGGGATCTGGGCCGCCGAGTTGCTGGAGGCCGGCTACGAGGTCGTCGGCGTCGACGCCTCGGCCGCCATGCTCGCGATCGCGCGGGAGCGGGCGCCTGGCGCGACGCTCGCGAAGGCGTCGCTGCACGATGCGGAGCTGCCGCCGTGCGTCGCGATCACCGCGATCGGCGAGTGCGTCAACTACGGCGGGCCGCCGAGCCTGGAGCCGTTGCTCCGGCGCGCATGGCAGGCGCTCGAGCCGGGTGGCCTGCTCGTGTTCGATGCCGCGGCGCCCGGGCGGGAGCCGGACGGCCGCCGCCGGACGCGTCACGAGGGCGAGGGGTGGGTGATGCGCGTGGACTTCGCCGAGGATCGCGCCGCCCGCACGCTCACGCGCCGCATCGCGCTCGTGCGCGACGGGCGCAGCAGCGAGGAGCGGCACGTGCTGCGGCTTTATGCGCCGGAGGACGTCCTGGAGTGGTCGGAGGCCAGCGGGTTCGACGTCACGCGGCATCCCGCCTACGGCGCGGCGAGGGGCCTCCCGGGCGTCCACGTCTATGTCGCGACGCGACGCGCTCCGCACGGTGGTAGGGCTTGACGCGACGGTTGACGTAGCCGCCGACCGACGCCTCCTGCCACAGCTGCTCGTGGACCCGCGGCGGAACGTCGAGGTAGCGGTAGACGGCGCCGCCTGCGTACTCGACCTCGAGCGTGTGGGCTTCGGCGTCGTAGCCGACGCTCTCGACGGCGCTGGACTCCACTGAACGGCGACGCATGCTTGGGGGGATACCACCTATCGGCGGTGCTGCAACGGCGATGTGTCGGACGCCGACATGCGGGCTAGGCTGGGCCGCATGCGAACCACCGTCCTGCTGCTCTGCGCCTGCTGCGCCCTGCTCGTCCCCGTCGCGTCCGCGCCGGCCGCGAGATCCGGATCCCGTCCCGCGCCTGCGCCGTGTGCGGCGAAGCGATCGACGACCGTCGCGCAGAACGTGCAGGCGCGCATCTACGTGCGGTCTCAACGCGGCGACGCCGACCAGCATCTGCTGATCGGCTGCTTGCTGCGCAGCGGTCAGCGGGTGCAGCTCGCGAGCTGGTTCAGCAGCGGCCTCAGCCGCGGGGACGAGCCTGCGCCTCAGGTGTGGCTGCGCGAGCGGATCGTCGCCGTCAACCGCTACAGCTGCTCTCCGGATCCGACATCGCCCGCCGACTGCGTCGGCGGCGCGCGGACAGTGTCGCTGCGCACGGGGGAGACGCTGCGCCGTGCGAACACCGGGACGTCGGTCGCTGCGCTCGCACAGGGCCCACGCGGGTCGTTTGCGTACGTCTCCAGCGGCGGCGCGGTGCTCAAGTCGGATGCGGATGGGGAGGGCGTGCTGCTCGACCCCGGTCCGGGCATCGTCGCCGATTCGCTGGCGACGGCTGGTGTGCACGTCTACTGGATCCACGGCGCGCTCCCGGTCACCGCAGCGCTGAGATCTTGACGGTCTGACTGTCATCCCATACGCTTGTACGCGATGACAGTCAGATCGAAGAACATAAGCGAGTGGGACGCCGGCGCCTACGACACGCTCAACGCGCCGATGACCGCGCGCGGCAACGACGCGGTGGCGCGGCTGGAGTTGCGCGGCGATGAGACGGTCCTCGACGCCGGCTGCGGGACCGGTGAGGTGACAGCGACGGTGCTGGAGCGGCTCCCGTCGGGCCGCGTGATCGCGCTCGACGGCTCCGCCGCGATGCTCGAGGCGGCGCAGGAGCGGTTCGCGGGAGATCCGCGCGTGACGTTCGTCCACGCGGACCTCGGCGCGCCGCTCGTGCCGGCGATCGCGCCGGCGTCGGTCGACGCGATCGTCTCGACCTCGACGTTCCACTGGGTGCGCGACCACGACGCGCTGTTCCGCCACCTCGCCGAGGTGCTGCGGCCCGGCGGTCAGCTCGTCGTCGACTGCGGCGGCGCCGGCAACATCGCGGAGGTGCTGGAGATCCTGCGCGAGCTCGGTCATGCCGAGCATCCGTGGAACTACGCGGGAATCGAGGAGACCCAGGCGCAGCTGCACGCGGCAGGCTTCGATCGCATGGACGTCCGCCTCGTCCCGCGCACGACGCGGTTCGAGACGATCGACGAGCTGGAGCGCTACCTCACGGGCGTCGCCCTGCGCACGTTCGTGATGGAGCTCGGGCCGGAGCGCGGCGCGGCGCTGGTCCACGCCGTCGCGACGCGGCTGCCGGAGGCCACGCTGCACTGGATGCGGCTGGAGATCGTCGCCCGGCTCGCCGGCTAGCGGCGGGGTTGGGCCGTTGTGAGCGCGAGCGTCGCCCGCTCCTCGTAGCGCACGCCGCCGACGACCGTCTGCGTCGTGCTCGCGTTCGCGATCGTGCGGCGGACGATCAGCCGCGTCCTCGGCAGCACCCACGTGAAGGTCGTGCCGGCGCCGGTCGTCTCGCCGCTGACGCGCGTCGTGGTGCGCAGCAGGACCGTCCTCGTGTGCGCGCCGTCGAGTGTGAGCGTGCGCCGGCCGAGCACGCTGCCGTCGTCGATCGTCGTCGTGCCGTCGATCGCGCAGCGGCTGTGCCAGCGGGCGCCGGCCGCGAGCCGTGCGGGCCCGGCGGCGGACGACGGCGTGCAGAGGTACGCGCGCCGGTCGACGTGTGCGGCGAACTCGTGCTCTTCGCTCTGGGCGATCAGGCGCGGGGCGGTTCGGGCGCGCGGGCAGGTCAGTGTCGCGTCGTGGCGGGTCGCGAGCACGTCCCAGCGCGTGCGCAGGCAGCCGCGCCGCGTCGTGCTGACCGTGATCGTCGTCTGCGTCGGGTAGCGGTGCCGGCGCGTGCCGAGCACGTGGGAGACCTCGAAGCCGTGTGTGGCGTAGACGTAGACGCCCGGCTGCGGGACATGGCCGCGCAGGTGCGGCGGCACCGCGCCCGCGCTCGGCGGCAGCGCGCGGAAGTGGGCGAGCGCAGCGCTCACCGACGCCGGCTCGGACGACTCGCGCGTGACGAGGCGGAACGCGCCGTAGCCGACGAGCGCGAGGACGCCGAGCGCGACACCGGCGAGCGGCAGCGTCGTGCGGCGGGCGCGTGGGGAGCGCGTGCGCACGCCCCGACCGTAGCGCGCGGATCGGCCGTCAGCGAGCGCTCAACGCGCGGCAGCGGGCACCGCAACCCGCTCGCCCGGCAGCGTCGCCGCGCGCGTCACCAGCTCCGCCGTCAGCAGCGCGCTCAGGAGCTGCACGAGCAGCAGCGTCAGCAGCACCGTCAGCTGCACGCGCGCGGCCGTCTCCGGCGAGGCGCCACCGAGCACGAGGCCGACGAACGTGCCCGGCAGGGTCACGAGGCCGGCGCTGCGCGTCTGATCGAGGAGCGGCACCATCGCGCCGGCGATCGCGCGACGCGTGAGCGGCGCCAGCGCGTCCCGCGCGCGGTCGCCGAGCGCGAGCCGCGTCTCGATCTCGTCGGTCCCGCCGGTGAGGTCCTCGACGAGCCGGCGGCCGGTGAGCGTGGTGGCGAGCATCGCGCCGCCGATCAGGATCCCCGCCGTCGGGATCGTCGCGCGCGGCGTCGCGTCGAACGCGCCGACGAGCAGCAGGACGCCCACCGCGCTCAGCGCCGGCAGCGCGATCGCGCCGATCGCGATCCGCCGCGAGCCCGGCAGCGCCCGCATGCGCGAGCCGGCGGTGAGCGAGGCGGTCGCGACCATGATCGCGACGAACGCGATCGCCAGGACCGGCACCTCGAACACGAGCGCGATCAACGCGCCGACGATCGCGAGCTGCAGCGCCGCGCGCAGCGCCGCCGTCAGCAGCGAGCGGGAGAGGCCGAGACGCTGGCGGTGCGCGAGCCACGCCGCCGCCAGCACGAACGCTGCGCTGGCGAGGACCTGCGTGAGCGCCTGGCTCATGCGAGCAGCTCCTGCGGTGCGCCGACGATCGCGCTGCCGTCGCGCAGCGCGACGACGCGGTCCGCCACGTTTGCCGCGAAGGCGAGGTCGTGCGTTGCGAGGACGACGCCGAGGCCCTCGCGTGCGAGCGTCGTCAGCGTCGTGCCGATGTGGTGCGCAGCCGCTGCGTCGAGCGCGGCCGTCGGCTCGTCGAGCAGCAGCAGCTCCGGCGCGCGCGTGAGCGCGCGCGCCAGCGCGACGCGCGCCCGCTCGCCGCCGGACAGCTCGGCGGCGGAGCGGTCGAGGAAGGCGGCGTCGAGGCCGGCGGCGCGCAGCGCCTGCGCGAGCGAGCGGTCGTCGACCGCGGCGGGTTCCAGTCCATACGCGAGGTTCTCCCGCACGCTCCCCGGCAGCATCACCGGCACCTGGCCGACGAGCCCGATGCGCCGCCGCAGCGCGGTCGGCTCGAGCTCCGCCGTGTCGGCACCGTCGAGCAGGACCGTGCCGGCCTGCGGGAGCAGCAGTCGGTTGAGGCACCGCAGCAGCGTGCTCTTGCCGGCGCCGGAGGGCCCAACGAGCGCGGTCACGGTGCCCTTGCGGGCGTCGAACGCGACGTCACGCAGCACCGTGCGCTCGCCGTGGCCCACGGCGAGGCTGCGGACGGCGAGTCCGTCGATGCGGTCGGCGCGCGGCTCGCTCACCGCGCGAACGCTAGCCGTCGACGAGCAGACCGCGCATCGGGCCGATCAGGCGCTTGGTGCGGCGGGAGACGGCGGGCAGCTCCATCAGCCGATGCGTGCGCGGCAGGCCGGCGCGGTGCAGGCGCAGCTGGTCCTTCGCGATCGGGCGCCACAGCTCGTCGACGACACGGGCGGGATCCCCCGAGACCTGCTCGACCGGCAGCTCCAGATGCTCGGCCCACAGCTCCAGGCGCGTGTGGCGTGCGAGCTGCTCGTCGCAGGTCAGCACGTTCATCTCGGTGTCGTTGAAGAGCGAGTGCTCGTTGAGGTTCGCGGAGCCGATCGTGAGCCAGCGGTCGTCGACGATGCCGACCTTCGCGTGCACGTAGAGCGCGTGCGTCTGCGTGCCGCTGCGGCAGCTGATCGTCGCCGCAAGCAGCCGATCGGAGCCGTCGGCCGCCTCGATCAGCCGGCCGAGCTGGCCACGCGTCGTGTCGGCGCCGTTGTTCGGCCGCGCCGGCAGCAGCAGCACGAGGCGGAAGTCAGGGTGCGGCGGGTCGGTGAGCTTGGCGGCGAGGATCTCGGCGATCTCCGTCGACCACAGGAACTGGTTCTCCAGGTAGATCAGCCGCTGCGCCGACTTGAGCGCCCGCACGTAGGCGTCGAGGATGCGGAAGTCGCCGCGCGGGATGAACTCGTAGGTTCCGTCGGGGATCGTGCGCAGCACCTGCACGGTCGTCTCGCCGTGCGGCGGCTGCTGTCGCGGCGGCGGCAGCGACTCGCTCGCGACCTCCTGCCAGCGTTGGCGGAAGTGCTCGGCCACGTCGGCCACCACGGGCCCACGCAGGCGCGTGGCGACGTCGTGCCAGCCGAGCCGGCCGCGGGCCGGATGCTCGTCGCCGTCCCAGCGGTCGCCGGAGAGCGAGGTCAGATCGATTCCGCCGACGAATGCGACCCCGTCGTCGACGATCACGAGCTTCTCGTGGTGGCAGTGCATCGTGCGCTCGCGCGCGTCGAGCACGCAGCTGATCTTCGTGCCCTGCGTGAGCTCGTCGCGGATCTGCTTCACGTCGGAGCGCTTGGGCTCGAACACCGGCGCAGGCGGGCCGGCCCACACGAGCACGCGCACGTCCACGCGCTCCGCCAGCTCGGCGAGCAGCTGCTTGAGCGTCCTCGGATCGTCGCCGTCGCGCTCAATCTCGAAGCTGGGGGTGACATGCCAGCCGGCGATGTGCACGTGCGATCTCGCCTGCTTGACGGCGGCGCAGATCTCGCCGATCGCGCGCTCTCCGTCGACCAGCACCTCCAGCTCGTTGCCCGCGCGCGGCGGCGGGTCGCCGGGCGCCCACAGGCTGTCCGGCCGGCCGTCCGCGAGCTGCTCCAGCACGTGTGCGTGCCCGAGCTTCCTGAGCCGGCGGCGGTGGTGGTTGCGCACCTGCCGCTCGAGCTGCTCCCCGACCGTGCGGTCCACGCGCGCGATCGTGTCGGGGATGAGCGTCATCCCCCGTGGTGGTACCCGGCTTGCGGCCGGCGCTCCCGTCAAGCTGCCAGCGCGGCCTGCTCGTGCTCGACGTGCGAGCCGTCGCGGCCCTTGATCACGCGCAGGCGGGCGGGGATGCGCTGGCGCAGCTCGGCGACGTGGGAGACGATGCCGACGGTGCGGCCGCCCTCGCGCAGGCCATCGAGCACGTCGAGGACCTCGTCGAGCGTGCGCTCGTCGAGCGAGCCGAAGCCCTCGTCGACGAACAGCGTCTCCAGGCGGCTGCCGCCGGCCTCGGCGGCGACGACGTCGGCGAGGCCGAGCGCGAGCGCAAGGCTCGCGAGGAACGTCTCGCCGCCGGACAGCGTCGCGGGCGGACGCTCCTGGCCGGTCCAGCCGTCGACGACGCGCAGCTCCAGGCCGGAGCGGCCGGTCCCCCTGCGCAGCTCGTCGGTGTGGATCAGCTGGTAGCGGCCGTTGGACATGCGTTCGAGGCGGATCGTCGCCGCCTGTGCGACCTCCTCGAGCCGGGCGGCGAGGACGTAGGCCGACAGGCGCATGCGCAGGCGGTTGCTGGCGGCGGAGCCGTCGACGAGGCCGGCGAGCTCCTTGATCGTCTGCTCCCGCTCTTTGACCGGTTGGAGCTCCGTGAGGGCGGTGTCGAGCGCTTCGGCGAGCCGTCTGAGATCGCCCAATCGCTTCTCCGCCAGCCCGAGCCGCCGCGCGGCCAGCTCGTCGGCGTCGATCGCGGCCGTCGCGTCGGCTGAGAGCGCATCGAGGGGGGCGAGGACGGTGGCGGCGTGCTCGTCGTCGGTGGCGAGCTCGCGGACGAGCTGCTCGGCCAGCGCCCGGCGCTCCGCGAGACCGCGGTCGTAGTCCTCGACGCGCTGGGCGAGCGCTGTCAGTGCGTCCTCGTCGACGAGGGCGGCGCGTGCTTCGGCCGCATCGGCGAAGCCCGCCTCGCGGGCGGCGGCCTCCTGCTCGGCGGCGTCGGCCTCGGCGCGCAGCGCCGCGGCGCGCTCGGCGATGGATGGCGCGTCGGCGCGGGCCTCCTCGACGCGCTTGCGGTCGGCTTCGAGCGCCGTGCCACGCTCGGCGCATGTGGCGCGCGCGGCGGCCTCGTCGCGGGCGGCCCGCTCGCGTGCCTGCTCGTGCTCCTCGATGCGCTGTGCGAGCGCGGCAAGCGCCCGCTCCGCCTCGGCCGCTCCGGCGGCGGTGGCGCGTGCCGCCGCCAGCTGGGCGTCGAGCCGCTCCGCGTCGGCGGCGAGCCGGTCGGCGGGGCCGTCTCCTGCGACGGCGCGGGCGGCGGCGAGGGCGGTGTCGATCGCTTGGAGGGCGCGCTCGGCGTTCGCGCGCTCCTTCGCAGCGCCCTCGTGCCGGGCCTGGGCGTCCTGCTCCTGCTCGGCAAGTGAGCCGCGTCCCGCCGGATGGGCATCGAGGGGGAGGGAGCGGGTGGCGGAGTCGGCCGTGTCTGTTGCGCCGGCAGGCGCCGGGTGCTCGGGCGAGCCGCACACGCTGCACGGCTCGCCTGGCCGGAGGTTGGCCGCCAGCTCCGTGGCCATGCCGGCGAGGCGCTGCTCGCGCAGGTCGAGCCAGCGTCTGTGGGCGGTCTGCTCGACGTCGACCGCGGTGCGCCGGCGTTCGTCGGCCCGCTCCCGCTCGGTCGACAGGTGGTCGCGCTCGGCGGCCTGCTCGGCCCGCGCCGTCGCGGTTTGGGCCTCGGCCTGGATGCGCTCCGCTCCGGCGGCGGCCTCGCGCGCTTGCTGCACGGTGGCATCGAGGGCGGCCCGCTCCTGGGCCGCTTCCTCGATCGCCTTGGTGGCCGTCTGCGCCCTGGCCTCGGCCTCCTCGGCGCTGCGCGCGAGCGCCGCCAGCTGCTCGTCTGCCGCGGCCAGCCGCGCCTCGACCGCCACCAGCGCGTCGAGCGCGCCGGCCTCGCTGCGCGTCTCGGCCGCCCGCGCGCGCAGCTCCTCTGGCGATCTGTGCCGATCTGGGGGTCCATACGACCCCCTGAGCGACACAGGTCGGTCGAGGAGGGCGGCGAGCGGGGCGGCGCGGCGGGCTGCGGCGAGCTGCGCCTCGGCCTGGTCGCGCTGCGGGCGTCTGGACTCCCAGCGGGCCAGCTGCTCGACGGCCTCCGCGTGGCGGTCGCGGCGCTCCGCGGCGGCGCGGCCCTCGGCGAGGGCCGTCTCCGCCTGGGCCCGGGCCGCGGCGGCGGCGCGGCGGGCATCGGTGGCGCTTACCTGCTCCGCCTGAGCGCGCACGCCGAGGCCGGCGACCCACTCGGCGTAGCGGTCGGTCTCCTCGGGGGCCGGCTCGCCGGCGACCTCGGCGACGCGGGCGCCGAGCTCGCGAACCTCCTGCGTGGCCCGCTGCAGCTCCGCCCACGCGCCCTTCCTGCGGTCGTTCAGCCAGTGCTCCACGCGGGTGAAGCGGTCCGTGCCGAAGAGGCGTTCGAGGACCGCCTGCCGCTCACCGCTGTCCGCGCGCAGGAAGGTCGCGAACTCGCCCTGGGGCAGCAGCACGACCTGGCAGAACTGGTCGCACGACATGCCGAGCAGCGCGTCCAGCTCGTGCTTGGCCTCGTCGGGACGGGCGGCGAGCACGGTCCACTCGCCGGATGCCGCGTCGAGCTCCTCGACGGTGCACGCGTGACCCTCTCTCGTGGTCCCGTCGCCGCGCAGCTTCGGCCGCTCCTGCGGCGGGCGGCGGATGATCCGCAGCCGCCGCTCCCGCAGCGTCACCTCCAGCTCGACCTCGGTGCGCGTGCCCGGGTCGGCGTGGTCGCTCCGCAGCCGAGCATCGCGGGCACGCGCGCCCGGAACCTGGCCATAGAGGGCAAACGCGACGGCGTCGAGCAGCGTCGTCTTGCCCGCACCCGTGTCGCCGTGCAGCAGGAACAGCCCGGCCTCGCTCAGCGCGTCAAAGTCGACCTCCTCCGCGCCGGCGAACGCCTGGAAGGCGGAGACGCGCAGGCGATGCAGGCGCATGGCCTACGCCGCCAGCTCGGCCACCCGCCGCGCCGTCAGCGCGTCGCGCAGCAGCGCCAGCTCGTCGTCGTCCGCCTCCCGTCCCCGGGTGTCGGACACGAAGCGCTGCACCAGCTCGTCGTCGTCCAGCCCGCGCAGGCGCTGGTAGGAGTCGCCCGGGAGGTCGCGGGCGCCCTGGGGATCGAACGCCAAGGCGACCGCATGCGCGAAGCGCCGGCGCAGCCGCTCCATCGCGTCGGCGGGGCGGACCGGGTCGGTCAGCGTCGCCTGCACCCAGGCGCTCTCGGCGTCCGCCAGGCGCGGATCGGCGAGCAGCTCGTCGAGCGTGCCGCGCAGGTTCGCCAGCGGGCGGGGAACCGGGGTCGGCAGCAGCTCGGACAGCGGCAGCGCGCCGGCCGTGACCTCCACGACCGCGACCGACTTCGCCTGCCCCGCTTCGGAGAACGAGAACGCCAGCGGCGAGCCGGCGTAGCGGCCCAGACCGCCACCCACCACCTGCGGCCCGTGCAGGTGGCCGAGCGCGACGTAGTCGGCACCCTCGAACGCGAACGCCGGCACGTTCGCGGCGCCGCCGACCGCGAGGTCGCGTTCGCTCTCCGACGGCATCCCCCCGGCGACGAACGCGTGCGCCATCACGACGACGGGACCGGATCCGCGGGCCGCCACGTCCGCGCGGACCCGGTCCATCGCGGCGCCCATCGCCGCAGCATGCGAGCGCTCCTCGATGCCCATCGGCTCCCGCACGAGGTCCGGCTCGAGGTAGGGGACGGCATAGACCAGGCCGTCGCCGAGCGGGATCGGCGCGCCGGCCGCGAGCGGGTCCGTGCGCACGTGCACGCCCGCGCGCGCCAGCAGCTCCGCACCGAAGCCCAGCCGTGCGGCGGAGTCGTGGTTGCCGGAGATGACGAGCACCGGCGCGATCTCCGCCAGCCGCGCCAGCGCCTCGCTCGCGAGCCGCACCGCATCGACCGGCGGCAGCGCGCGGTCGTAGAGGTCGCCGGCGATCAGGACGCCGTCGACGGCGGCTTCGCGTGCGGCATCCACCAGGAAGTCGACGAACGCCGCCTGCGCGCTCATCAGGTCCTCGCCGTGGAAGGCGCGTCCCAGGTGCCAGTCTGCGGTGTGGAGCAGGCGCATCGTGCCGTCCAAGATGGCGCGCGGGGCGGATGGAACCCGCGTAGGCTGCTCCCATGCGCCGCCTGCTCGGCCGGCTCGCCACCGTCGTGCTCGTCGACGCGGGCGCGCTGCTGCTGCTGAGCGCGCTGCTGCCCGGCTTCACCGCCGACAGCTTCGGCGCCGCGCTGATCCTCGCCGTCCTGCTCGCGCTCGCGAACGCGCTGATCTGGCCGCTGCTGATTCGCTTCGCGCTGCCGTTCACGGTCCTCACGCTGGGGCTCGGCGCGCTCGCGCTGAATGCGCTCGTGCTGCTGGCGATCGCCCAGATCGACTACGGCGTCCACGTGCGCGACTTCGGCACCGCGCTCGCCGTCACGCTGCTGATGACCGCGCTCACGAGCGTCGCGGAGGCGATCCTCGCGCTCGACAGCGGCGACCTGTGGATGCGGCACGTCGTCGCGCGTCAGCTCAAGCGGACCCGGCTCGCGGTCGAGAGCGACGTGCCGGGGATCCTCTTCCTGGAGATCGACGGCCTCGCGCACGACGCGCTGCGCCGTGCGCTGCGCGACGGCAACGCACCGACGCTCGCGCGCTGGGTGCACGAGGGCAGCCACCGGCTCGAGCGCTGGGAGACGAACTGGTCCTCGCAGACGGGCGCCTGCCAGGCGGGGATCCTGCACGGCTCCAACGAGAACATGCCGGCGTTCCGCTGGTGGGAGAAGGACCGCGGCGCGGCGATCGTGACCAATCACCCGCGCGACGCCGCTGAGCTGGAGCGGCGCCATTCAAATGGAAGAGGGCTCCTGCACGGCGACGGCGCGTCGCGCGCCAACATCCTCTCCGGCGACGCGCCGCATTCGATGCTGACGATGAGCACGGTGCTCGATCGCGGGCGCCACGGCCGCCTCGGGCAGGACTACTTCGCCTACTTCGCGAGCCCCTACGGCGTGGCGCTGACGCTGCTGCGCTCGCTCGGCGAGGTGATCGCCGAGCGCTTCGCCGCGATCGAGCAGCGCCGCCGCGACGTGCAGCCGCGCATCAAGCGCGGTGTCTCCTACGCGTTCGTGCGCGCATTCGCGACGGTCGTGCAGCTCGACCTGCAGGTGGCGGCCGTCACCGCCGACGTGCTCGCCGGCCGGCCGGTCGTCTACACGACCTTCCTCGCCTACGACGAGGTCGCGCACCACTCGGGCGTCGAGCGGCCGGACGCACTCGCGACCCTGCGGCGGGTGGACAAGGCGATCGCGCGGATCGCCTCCGCGGTGCAGTACGCCCCACGGCCCTACGAGCTCGTCGTGCTGAGCGACCACGGCCAGTCGCAGGGCGCCACGTTCCTCCAGCGCTACGGCGAGACGCTTGAGCAGCTCGTGCAGCGCCACGCGGGCGGGGCGGAGGTGCACGCGGAGATCGGCGGCGGGGAGGAGGGGCGCGCGCAGGTTGGCGCCGGCCTCGCGGAGCTCGCGTCGCGGCCCTCGATGACGGGCCGCACCGCGAGAGCCATTGCGTCCGCGCGCGACGGGCAGAGCGAGCTCGGGCTCGGCGACGAGGCGCGCGAGGGCAAAGGGGGGCCCGCCTCCGCCGGCCACATGGCCGGCTCCGGCACCCCTGAGGCCGGCGGGCTGCCCGAGGTCGCGGTGATGGCGTCGGGCAATCTCGGGCTGATCTCGTTTCCGCGTGACCCAGGCCGCGTGACGCTGGAGCAGATCGAGGCGCGTCGGCCCGGCCTGATCGACGCGCTGCGCGCGCACCCCGGGATCGGCTTCGTGCTCGTGCGCTCCGAGCGCGACGGCGCGGTCGTGCTGGGTGCGAACGGCCGCGTGCTGCTTGACGCCGAGGGAGGCCCCGCCGTCGAGGGCGAGGACCCGCTCGCGCCGTTCGGCCCGCGCGCAGCCGCGCACGTGAAGCGCACCGACGCGTTCCCCGCCTGCCCCGACGTCGTCGTCAACAGCACCTATTGGGAGGACGTCGACGAGGTCGCCGCATTCGAGGAGCTGGTCGGCTCCCACGGCGGGCTGGGCGGCGGGCAGGCGCATCCGTTCGTGCTGCATCCGGCGGGCCTGTCGTGGCCGCAGGAGGAGGTCGTCGGCGCAGAGACGATCCACCGGCTGCTGAGCGGCTGGCTCGCCGAGGTGGGGCAGGACGGTTACATGTCGAGCGACTCGCCCACCGCCAGCGTCGCGACGCGCACGCCTGGCGCCCTGCGCGCGACCTGAGCCGCGAACAGCTGCGGCGGCCCGGTCAGCACCGCGCCGTGGCGGCGGCGCATCCCGATCGGCAGGAACGTGC
>Ga0070659_100000511_pt1 | contig 28511 bp, 29 predicted proteins | sample KBSC23metaG_FD_64666 | JGI IMG/M metagenome (GOLD analysis project Ga0070659, IMG submission 64666) | Corn rhizosphere microbial communities from Kellogg Biological Station, Michigan, USA - KBS C2-3 metaG | ecosystem: Host-associated > Plants > Roots > Rhizosphere > Soil ... | reverse complement strand
CGGGCGAGCACCAGCTCCCCTTCGTCGAGCGGGATGCGCTCGGCCACGTCAGCGAGGTCTGGATCCGCCGCGAACCCGGGCGGCGGCTCGAAGATGCCCTCGACATAGGCCTCGTCCGCCCCAGGGCGCACGATGCCGCGGCGGGGCTTGCCCCCGAGCAGCAGGTCGAGCGCGTGCGCAAGCATCGTCTTGCCGGCGCCCGTCTCGCCCGTCAGCACGTTCAACCCAGGCCCGAGCCGCAGCTCGGCGCGCTCGATCAGCAGCAGGTTCTCCACTCGCAGCTCGAACAGCATGCGAACAAGTGTTCCCCCCGCGTCGGACGGATCCTGCTTCGCGGTCTACGCGGTGTTCGCCAGCCGCCCGAACTTCTCGCGCAGGCGGTGGTAGAAGCTCGCGCCCGGCGTCTGCGCAAGCGTCCCGACGCCGTCGCGGAAGCGCGCGGTGACGCGCCCGCCCGGCGGCAGCTCGCAGACCGGGCGCCCGTCAACGCCCACGTCGACGGGCTCCTCCTGCGAGCGGCTGCGCACGGCGATTCCGTCCTGCGGGGCGACGACCAGCGCGCGCGCCGTCAGCGAGTGCGGCGCTATGAAGGAGACGGCGAGCCCTTCCACGCCCCACGCCATCACGGGACCGCCGTTGGCGAGGTTGTAGCCGGTCGAGCCGGCCGGCGTGGCGATCACGAGCCCGTCGCAGCGCACGCGCCCGACCTCCTCCTCGGCCACGTCGAACGCGAGGTCGGCGACGCGCAGGCCCTGCTGGCGGTGGAACGAGACGTCGTTCATCGCCAGCCACGATCTGCCGCCGGACTCGACCTCGATCCCGGGCAGTCTCAGCACGTCGAACTCGCCGCGCAGCGCCCGCTCGACGCCGGCGCCGATGCCGTCGGGATCGATCGTCGCGAGGAAGCCGACCTCGCCGAAGTTGATGCCGAAGACCGGGACGCCGGTGTTGGCGTACGCGCGCAGGCCGTGCAGGATCGTGCCGTCGCCGCCGAGCGCGATGCAGAGGTCGGCCTCGCGCGCGACGGGCGCACCGAGCTCGAGCGCCTCGCCGGGCGTCAGGCCGTGCTTCTCGGTCTCGGTCACGTCGAAGCGCAGCGTCCAGCCGTTCGCGCGCGCGACCTCGATCACCTCGGCGAGCGCGGCGCGCGTCTCGTCGGGGCGGCGATGCGTGAAGACGGTGGCGACCTTGCTCACGAGGCGCCCTCCGTCTCCGGCTCGACGGCGCGGGCCGCGGCCTCAAGGTCGTCCACCGCACCGTCTCGTCCGCCCTCCGCGAGCCACGCGAAGCTCTCGCGGTTGCCCTTCGGACCGGGCAGGCCGGAGGAGGAGAAGCCGAGCACGCTCGCGCCGAGCCCCAGGGCAGCCGCGCCCGCCGCCGTCAGCGCGGCGCGGCGGTCGTCGGCAGAGCGCACGACGCCGCCCTTGCCGACCTTCTCGCGGCCGACCTCGAACTGCGGCTTGACCATCGCCAGGCAGTCAAAGCGATCGGCGGTCGCCGCCAGCACCGCCGGCAGCACCTTCGCGAGCGCGATGAACGAAACGTCGATCACAACGAGGTCGGGCTGGTACGGCAGCTCCGCCGGATCGAGCGCGCGCGCGTTGCGGCGCTCCAGCACCGTCACGCGCTCGTCGTTGCGAATCCGCCAATGGAGCTCGCCGTAGGCGACGTCGAGCGCGACCACGTGCGCGGCGCCGCGCTGCAGCAGGCAGTCCGTGAAGCCGCCCGTGGAGGCGCCGACGTCGAGCGCATGCCGACCCGTCACGTCGAGCGCGAACGCGTCGAGCGCATTCGCGAGCTTGCGCCCGCCGCGCGAGACGAACTCCTGCTCGGCGCTCACCGCCACGACGACGTCGTCCGCGACCAGCTGCCCCGGCTTCTCCGCGCGCCGGCGCTCGTCGCCCAGCAGCACCTCGCCGGCGAGCACGGACGCGGCCGCGCGCGAGCGCGAGTCGAAGACGCCCCGGTCCGCAAGCAGCATGTCAAGCCGCACCTTCGTCGTCATGGCGCGGGAAACGCTACCGCCCGAGGCCGCGTTCCCGCGCACGACGCCGCTCACACGCTCTGTGCGCGACCTCACACACAAACGTGTCACAAGCTCCCACCATGGTTTTCGTAATGACTGCTCTTCGCCCCACCATCTCACTCCCGACGCACGCGGCCTTCGAGCTGCCGGTTGGGCTGCTCGCGCTGTTCGCGCCCTTCGCGTTCGGCTTCGGGCTGGCGGGCGCGGTGCTCTCCGTCCTGCTCGGCGTTGCCGCCGTCGGCCTCGCGCTCGACGCGGTCAATCACCCGACGCAGGTCTCCGCCCACCAGGCGTTCGATTACGGGATCGCATTTGCGGCCGTGTTCGTCGCCGTGCCGCTCGCGCTCGTCGGCGACGCCGCCGCGGCGCTGTTCCTCGGCGCTGCCGGAGTCGCGCTGCTCGTGCTCGACGCCGCCACTCGTTACAGCCAGCGGGCCTCATAAAGCTTCCCCCACCGATCACAGCAACACCACATAGACACATCTCTCCTCCCTGGAAACGGCTCGCTTCGGCGGGCCGTTTCCTTTTGGCGGGCCGGACCGGACGCGCGTCCATTCCAGCCCACGGCCGCTCAACGCGTCCGCGCCACGCACCGATGGAGAGGACGTGCGTGTCGCGCTCGCCGTTCTGACCTCCCTGCTGCTCGCCCCCGCTGCTGCGCACGCGAGCACCGTCAGCCTGTCCACCGACGCCTACTCGGTCCAGGAGAACGCCGGCGCCGCGACGATCACCGTGGTCCGCAGCAACACGACCGGTCACGGCGAGGTGCGCTACGGCGTCTGGTACGACCAGTCGGCCCAGCCCTACCTCGAGTACGAGCCCGTCTCCGGCCGCGTCGACTTCGAGGACGGCCAGCGCGAGGCGACCTTCCAGATTCCGATCCACGACGACGGCGACGTCGAGAGCAACGAGACGGTGAAGCTCGGGATCTACGGCTCCTACCCGATGCAGATCGCCGAGCCGAGCCGCGCGCGCCTGACGATCGTCGACGACGACACGATCTCCAGCACGCGCGACCCGCTCAACCCGCTCGGCCTCAACCCCGCGCCGACAAACGGCAACCCGCTGCAGGGCGCGCGCTTCTTCGTCGACGAGGAGTGGGGCCTCGCCAATCAGGTCGCCGACTCGCTCAAGCGCCGCGACCCCGCCACCGCCGCCAAGCTGCGCGTGATCGCCGACCAGCCCGAGACCAAGCGCTTCGGCAGCTGGACGCCGAACCCCAAGCACGAGATCGCCACCTTCCTCCAGCGCGCGCACGCGACCGACCCGGGCGCGATCCCGCTGATCTCCACGTACCGCCTCAAGCACCTGCAGTGCGGCCATGTCTCCGACTCGCCCGCCGAGGCCGACGCCTACAAGCGCTGGTACCAGGAGTTCGCGCAAGGCATCGGCAACCACAGCGTCGTCCTCTTCTACGAGATCGACGCGCTCATCACCGCACCGTGCCTCTCGCACAGCGGGCTGAAGGTCCGCATCGACGAGGTGCGCTCGGCGATCGCGACGCTCTCGACCCTGCCCCACGCCGTCGTCTACGTCGACGCCGGCGCCGGCGATGCGCACGACAAGGGCTTCATGGCCCGCATGCTCAGATGGGTCGGCGTTCAGCGGATCCAGGGCTTCTTCACGAACTCCACCCACCAGGACTGGACGCGCAGAGAGATCAGATACGCGAGCTGGCTCGTGCGCAGACTCGGCGGCACGCCGCACTACGTCATCAACACGGCGGCGAACGGCCGCGGCCCGCTGATCCCGAAGAGCCGCGTGCGCTCCGGCAACTCGGTCCGCTGCAACGCGCCCGGCCGCGGGCTCGGGCCGAGACCCACCTCGGACGTCCCGCCGCAGTACCGCAACCTCGACGGCTTCTTCTGGATCGGCAACCCCGGCCGCTCCGCCGGCAGATGCGTGAGATCGGCGAATGCGCCGCCCACGGGCGCGTTCTGGCTCGACTACGCGCTCGAGCTGATCAGAAACGCGGACTTCCGCATCCGGTAGATCCTGTAGCGGTTCGCGCGCCAAGTTCGGGCGAAAGCTCCATCCGACCATCGGGTGTGTTGGAGCGGGTATGGCTCGGGCCATGCGTCGCCGACCCAAGCCGGGGATCTCGCTTGCGCTGCTCACGCTCGGGCTGCTGCTGGTGCTGCCCGCCGCCGCCTCGCTCGCGCAGGGGACGGTCAAGCTCTCCAGCGCCACCTTCAGCGCGCGCGAGGGCGACCGTGCGGCCACGATCACCGTCGAGCGCAGCGTCGCAAGCGGCCACGGCGAGGTGCGCTACGCGATCTGGCAGCACAGCGCGGTCGAGAACGCCGACTACGTGAAGGTCGGCGGCCGGCTCGACTTCGCCGACGGGGAGGCGACCTCCTCGTTCGACGTGCCGATCGTCGACGACGACCTCGTGGAGGCTGACGAGACGGCGACGATCGGGATCTACGGCGCCTACCCGCAAAGACTCGACGCGCCGACGCGCGCGACGCTGACGATCGTCGACAACGACGTGCTCGGCGTGCGCGACGCGCTGAACCCGCTCGCGCTCGATCCGCCGCCGCCGGGCACGAACCCGCTTGAGGGCGCGGTCTTCTACACGAACCCGTCGAGAAACCTCGCCGGCACGGTCATCCGGCAGATCCGCCACCGCAAGCCGAAGGCGGCCGCACTGCTGAGCGTGATCGCCGAACAGCCGGAGACGAAGCGCTTCGGCGGCTTCAACGACGAGCCGGGCGCGGCCGTCGCGCAGTACCTCGACACCGCCCGTCGCGATGACCCGGGCGCCGTCCCGCTGATCGCGACGTACCGGCTCAAGCACGTCGCCTGCGGCGGCTACGCCGACCCGCCCGAGGAGGTCGACCGCTACAAGCGCTGGTATGAGAAGTTCGCGCAGGGGATCGGCAGCCACCGCGTCGTGCTGTTCTACGAGATCGACGCGCTGATCACGACGAAGTGCCTGTCGCGTGTCGGGCTGCGGCGCCGCATCGACGAGGTGCGCACGGCGATCGGCGACCTCGCTCCGCTTCCCCACGCCATCGTGTACGTCGATGCCGGCGCCGGCGACGCACACGACGTCGGCTACATCTCGCGCCTGCTGCGGCGCGTCGGCGTCGACCGCATCCAAGGCTTCTTCACGAACTCGACGCACGAGGACTGGACGAGCAGAGAGATCCGTTACGGTCGCACGCTCGTGCGCCGCCTCGGGGGCAAGCCGCACTATGTGATCAACACGGCCGCGAACGGCCGGGGCCCGCTGATCCCGAAGAGCCGCGTGCGCTTCGGCAACTCCTTCCGCTGCAACGCGCCCGGCCGCGGGCTCGGGCCGAAGCCGACCTCGGTCGTGCCGAAGCGCTACCGCAACCTCGACGGCTTCTTCTGGATCGGCAACCCCGGCCGCTCGGCGGGAAGATGCTCGAAGACGCCGAACCCGCCTCCGGCCGGCCGCTTCTGGGTCAAGTACGCGCTCGAGCTGATCCGCAACGCCGACTATCGGATCCGCTGACCGTGCGCCGCCTGCCGCCCCTCCTGCTCATGCTCGCCGCGCTGCTCGGCGCCGGCGCCGCGGCGGCCGCCGCCGCGCCCGGCCCCCTCGCAGGTGCCAGCTTCTACGTCGATCCTCCTACCAGCCTCGCAGGCACCGTGATGCAGCAGATCCGCGGCAGCCGGCCCGCCGCCGCCGCGAAGCTGCAGGCGATCGCCAGCCAGCCGGAGGCCAAGCGCTTCGGCACCTGGGACGGCGACCCCACGAACAGAGTCCGTCGCTTCCTCGCGTTCGCGACCGCAGCGCACCCCGGCCTCGTGCCGCTCCTGGCGACCTACCGCCTCGAGCACAAGTCGTGCGGGGAGGTCAGCGACGCACCGCGCGCGATCTCCGACTACGAGCAGTGGTACCGCCAGTTCGCGCAGGCGCTCGGCACGCACCGCGTCGTCGTGTTCCTGGAGATCGACGCGCTGATGACGGCCGGCTGCCTCTCGCATCACGGGCTCGACGTGCGCGTGGCAGAGCTGCGCTCGGCGATCGGCTCGCTGGCGGCGGCGCCGAACGCGATCGTCTACGTCGACGGCGCGGCGGCCGACGTCGGCAATCCGCGCTTCTACGCGCGCGTGCTCAAGCGCATCGGCGTCGGCCGGATCGCGGGCGTCTTCACGAACGGCACGCATCAGGACTGGACCTCGCACGAGATCCGCTACGGCGAGCAGCTCGCGAGACGGGTTCCCGGTCTGCGCTACGTGGTCAACACGGCGACGAACGGGCGTGGTCCGCTGCGGCCGAAGGACCACGTCGCCCACGGCAACACGATCCACTGCAATCCGCCCGGCCGCGGCCTCGGACCCAGACCGACGACCGACGTCCCGGCGCGCTACCCGCACCTGGACGCGTTCGCGTGGGTGGGCCAGCCGGGCCGCTCGGCCGGCGCGTGCAGCGCAACGCCGGGCGCGCCGCCGAGCGGGACGTTCTGGGTCGACTACGCGCTGATGCTGATCGCCAACGCGGACTACCGCATTCGGTAGCCCGCGTCAGATCGCCTCACGCGAGCAGTCGCGCCTTCTGCTGCGCGAACTCCTCCTCGGTCAGGACGCCCTGGTCGCGCAGCTGACCCAGCTGGCGGAGCTGCTCGATCGTGTCGGGCGTCGGCCCCGCCGGGGCCGGCGCGGCGGCCGGCGGCGGTGCAGCGTAGGACTGCTGTTCGAGCCCCTGCAGCCGCGCCTCCTGCTCGGCCTCGCGCTCCTGCGACTGCGCGCGGCGCTTGCCGGCGACGTATGCGCCCCCGCCGACGGCGGCGGCGCGCAACACTGGGCGACGGCGGACGAGCGGCATCGCTACCCCTCTCCGCCATTCGCGGACGCGGGCAGCGCGAGCCCGAGCGCCAGCATGATCTCCGGCGCCGCGGCGACCACGCGCGGACCGCCGACCTGCGGCGCGATCGCGCGCAGCACCCCGAGCACGTCCTCCGGCGTGGCGCCCTCGTCGAGCGCGTTGCCGACCTGCCACGCGTACGAGGCCGGCGGCGCGTCGAGCGCGACCAGCGCGGCGATCTTCACGAGCGAGAAGGTGCGCGCGTCGAGGCCGGTGCTTGCACGGTGCGCCTCGCGCATCCCGAGCGCCTCGTCGAGCATTCTCATGTCGCCCGCCGAGATGCCGGCAAGCGTCTCCTGCGTGTCTGGCGCCACCGAGGTCATGGGGTTCCTTTCGTCGTTCGACGTTGTCCCTATGGGCAGTCTCGGACGCCGCGGCGCCGTCGGCATCACCCGGAGCGGATGACGCGCCGGCGCGTCACGTGCTCGCGCGCGCCGGCCAGGGCACGTGACCGCGCACGCTCGTCCCGTGGCCGGGGCTCGACTGGACCGCCAGCTCGCCGTCCTCGCCCTCGATGCGCTCGCGCATGTGCACGAGCCCGCTGCCCTCGGGGTGCCGTCGCGCCGGCGCGAAGCCCGCCCCGTCGTCGAGCACCTCGAACGCGAGCTCACCGCCGCTGCACGCGAGGCGGATCGTCGCGCGCGCCCCGGGACCGGCGTGCTTGGCCGCATTCTGGAGCGCCTCGACGCAGCAGTAGTAGACGGCCGCCTCCTGGTCGGCAGTGCTGCGCGGGGCACTCCCGAGGATGCGCACGGGCAAGGCGGCGCGATCGCCCTCCGCTGCGAGCGCGGACGCAAGGCCCCGCGTCGCGAGCAGCGGCGGGTAGGCGCCGTGCGCAATCGTGCGCACGCCGTCGAGCGCCGCCTGGGCCTCATCGCCCAGCTCGAGCAGCAGCCGGTACAGGTCGGCGTCGAGCTCGGCGGCGCGATCGGCGGCGAGGCCGAGCTTGAGCCGCACCGACACGAGCAGCGTCTGCGCGCCATCGTGCAGGTCGCGCTCGATCCGGCGGCGCTCCGCAGCGGCCGCGGGCGAGACGGGCGGGGCGGGGCTTGGATGGGTGTGAAGTGCGCTCATCGGGTCTCCTCCGCTCCCCGAGTGCCGATCGATCGTCTCAGGTTCCAGTTGCGCTCCCATCCGGGTAAACCCCGTAGCCCAGATCGAGGTATACCCGGACCGGGAGCGGAAGCCGATCACCGAGCTGGACGATGGGTCCAACGGCTCAGGCGCCCATCCGCCGATCCGGGTGGCGCTGGCCGACGACAGCTTGCTCGTGCGCGAAGCGCTCGAGCACATCCTCGAGCGCGACCCCGCGGTGGAGCTGGTCGCCAGCTGCGGCGACGCAGCCGCGCTGTTCGCCGCCGTCGAGCGCGAGCGGCCGGCCGTCGTGATCACCGACGTGCGCATGCCGCCGCGCTTCGAGGACGAGGGGCTCGCGCTCGCGCGCCAACTGCGCCGGTCGCACCCGCAGGTCGGCGTCGTCGTGCTGAGCCAGTACGCCGATCCGCGCCTCGGCCTGACGCTGCTCGAGGACGGCTCGGACGGCCGCGCCTACCTGCTGAAGGAGCGCGTGCACGACCGCCGCGAGCTGATCGCCGCGATCGAGACGGTCGCGCACGGCGGGTCGTTGATGGACGCGCGCGTCGTCGAGGCGATGATCGAGCAGCGCCGCCGCGACGACACCTCGCCGCTCGCCGAGCTGTCGCCGCGCGAGCTGGAGATCCTCGGGGAGATTGCGCAGGGGAAGAGCAACGCGCGCATCGCCGAGGAGCTTGTCCTCACCAAGCGCGCGGTCGAGAAGCACATCAACGCGATCTTCCTGAAGCTCGGCCTGAGCCATGCCGAGGACGTGAGCCGCCGGGTGAAGGCGGCGCTGATCTACCTGGCGGAGCGCCCGCAGTGACGTGCGCACCACCCCACAGGCGTGGTGAGCGCACCCTTGAGGCAAGCGCCGCGCCGATGCCACCGTGAACGCCACACAGCCAGCGCAAGGAGGTCCGCATGTCCGTCCAATCGGGGTCGAGCCCCACCTATCAGGCCGGCGACAGCGCGCGCGCGTCATCGGCGGCCAGTTACGACGCCAACACCGGCTACGGCTGGCTCATCTTCGCGGGAACGATGCTGATGATCGTCGGGATCCTCAACATCATCTACGGGATCGCCGCGATCGACGACGCGAACTTCTTCGTCAACGGCGCCAACTACGTCATCAGCGACCTCAACACATGGGGCTGGGTCGTCCTGCTCACCGGGGCCGCGCAATTCCTCACCGCCTTCGGCGTATGGGCGCGCAACACGTTCGCGACCTGGGCCGGCATCGGCTTCGCGTGCCTGAACGCGATCGGCGTGCTGCTGATGCTGCCGGCGTATCCGCTGCTGTCGATCGCGCTGTTCGCCATCGACGTGCTCGTGGTCTACGGACTCGCAGTGCACGGCGGCCACCAGGAGGCATAAGCCCCGCTTGCGGAGGGCAGGCGCATGACATCCACGTCCGCCCGCGCAACCCCGCCGCCCCCGCAACGACTGCCGCGGGGGCGGCGCTATGCCGTCCGCGCGCTGCTGGCGCTCGGCACGATCGTGGCGATCCTCTCGATCGTCTCGGTGTGGGCGAACCGGCAGCTCCTGAACGCGGACAACTGGGCTGACACGAGCACCGAGCTGCTGGCCGATCAGGCGATCCGCACGCAGGTCGCGGGCTATCTCGTCGACGAGGTCTACGCCAACGTGAACGTCAGCGCCGAGCTCGCGACCGCGTTGCCGCCGCGGCTGAAGCCGCTCGCCGGTCCGGCTGCCGGCGGACTGCGCAACGCCGCCGAGAACGTGACCGCGAGAGCGCTCGGGCGCCCGCGCGTGCAGCAGGCGTGGCGGACGGCCAATCGGCTCGCGGCCGAGCGCTTCATCGCGGTCGCCGAGGGCAAGTCGCAGTTCGTCACGATCTCCGGCGAGACGGTCTATCTCGACCTGCGAGCGCTGCTGCTCGATGCCGTCCAGCGGCTGGGGCTGTCCGGCAGACTGGTCGGCAGAATCCCGCCGGGAGCAGGGAGAATCGCAATCGTCACGAGCAGACAGGCGTCGGCCGTGCAGGATGCCGCCGCGGCGCTGCGGGGGCTCGCCGTGGTGCTGCCGCTGGCCGCCTTCCTGCTGCTCGCCGGGGCGGTCGCAGCAGCAGGCGGCCGCCGGCGGGAGACGCTGCGCGCCGTCGGCTGGTGCCTCGTGGTCGCCGGCGTCGTCGTGCTCGTCGCGCGTACCGTCGCGGGCAACCGCGTCGTCGACAGCCTTGCGAGAACCGACGCCGTCGTTCCCGCTGCGCAAGCGACCTGGTCGATCGGCACGAGCATGCTGAAGGACATCGCGTGGGCGATGGTGCTCGGCGGGATCCCCGTGATCGCCGCCGCATGGCTTGCCGGTGCGACGCGCCCCGCCGTGACGCTGCGCGGCGCGATGGCGCCGTGGCTGCGCGAGGAGCCGGCGGTCGCCTACGCGGTGGCGGGCGTGCTGGTGCTGCTCGTGATCGCGTGGGGTCCGATCCCGGCCACGCGGATGATCGTGCCGGTGCTCGTGATGATCGGGCTCGTCGCGCTCGGCGTGGCGGTCCTGCGGCGGCAGGTCACGCGCGAGTTCCCACAGGCGACCGTCGCGCAGGCGCACAGCGACTGGCATGCGCGCTTTGACCGTGCGCGCGCCAGCGTCAGCGGCGCGCTGCATCGCGAGCGGCCGGCGCCGGCGGACGGCGCGATCGCCGCCGGCAACGGCGCGCCTGCACCCGCACGCGCAGACGGCGCCGCGCCGATCGACGCAGCGGCAGAGCGGATCGCGCTCCTGGAGCGCTTGGCGGCACTGCGCGAGCGCGGCCTGCTGAGCGACGAGGAGCTCGCTGCCGAGAAGGCCGCGCTGCCGCGTTAGCGCGATTCCTCAGAGCGTCCCATCCGCCGCAAGCGCCGCCAACAGCGAGATCGCCGCGGAGGTCGCGAACAGCGGCCAGGCGGCCCCGGCGAACCCGGAGGCGTGCTCCTCCGCGCGCCCGGGCTCGGCACTGCCGGGAGCGTCGCCTGCCAGCAGCTCCGCAGCTCCGGCGCCGATCGCCATCGCTGCGGCTGTGCCGAGGCCGACTGCGATCCACATCAGCGCCGCCGTGTCACCACCGCCGATCGCAAAGATCGCGCTGAGCACGAGCCCGGCGAGGCCAAGCGGCGGGACGAGGCCGAGCGGCGGCGCTGCGAACGCGCCGCTTCCGACCGGCAGCGCCACGGCGGCCGTGAGCGCCCACAGCGCCAACGCGAGCCATTCCACGGGACACCTCCTGCTTTGGGTGCGACCGACGCTACGGTCGGCGCCCGGCGCCGGCATCGCCCACAGGGGGTGATCGGCTCGTGGAGCCCGCGCTCTCGTGTGTGCCTCCTCGCGTAGAGGTGCGCGCGCCCTTGCCTGTGCTCCTCAACCGCGCGACGGTGCGAGGCGGCGTCATGGCCGCAACCGTCACGACCCCACCTTCGCGACTGCCGGCCGGCATGCCGGTCGGACACGACGTGCGGCGCACGCGGCTGCTCCGCCGTCTGGCGGCCGCCGAGCGTGCGACCGTCGTGCTGCTGCGCGCCCCCGCCGGATACGGCAAGTCGGTGCTGCTGACGCAATGGTCCGACGCCGAGCGGCGCGCATGCGCCCGCGTCGACCTGCGCGAGCTCGCCACCGGCGGGAGGGTCGCGGCAACCGACGCCGTCGCGGCGATCGCCGAGGTGCTCGACGCGAGCGTCCCACTCGCGCCCGGCACGCGAGCGGCGCTCACCGCTGCCACGGTCCTCGACCGCCCACTGCTGCGTGCACTCGCGGGCGCACTCGCCTCGCGGCCGGCGCCCCTCGTGCTCATGCTCGACGACGCGCACCTGCTGCATGGCCCCGATGCCGCGGTGCTGCTGGAGCTGCTCGCGGCGCGCATGCCGGACGGTTCGCTGCTGGCGCTGGCCGCGCGCGCGGAGCCGCCGCTGCCGCTTGCTCGTCTGCGCACGGACGGCCTGCTGCTCGAGCTCGGCGCAGCGCAGCTTGCGCTCGATCCGCGCGAGAGCGAGCTGCTGCTCGCGGGCGCCGGGATCGAGCTGGCGCCGGCAGAGCTGGCGACGATCATCGAGCGCACCGAGGGATGGCCTGCAGGGCTCGTGCTTGCCTTCCGCGCGGTCGGCGACGCCGGCGCTGCGCCAGCCGACTTCAGCGGCGCCGATCGGATCATTGCGGCATATGTGCGCGAGCAGCTGCTGAGCGGCCTGTCGGCGGCGGAGCGCGAGCTGCTGCTGCGCAGCGCACCGCTCGACCAGCTCTCGGGCGAGCTGTGCGACGCGGTCCTGCAGCGCCGCGGGAGCGGGCTCGTGCTGCGCGAGCTGGCGCACGGCAACATGCCGCTCACCTCCTTGGACCGCGCTGAGCGCAGCTTCCGCCTGCACCCGCTCGTCACCGATGCGCTGCTCGCCGAGCTGCGGCGAACGGACGCCGCCTGGGAGCTCCAGGCGCACCGGCGCGCGAGCGTCTGGCATGAGCGCCGCGGCGACGCCGTCCATGCGATCGACCATGCGATCGCCGCCGGGGATGCGCCGCATGCGACCGCGTTGATCCGCGCCACCCTGCCGGCGCAGGCGCTGGGCGCCGGCCGCGGGCGGCTCGGGCACTGGCTCGCCGCGCTCGGCCGCGAACGCGTCGAGGCGATGCCCGACCTCGTGCTGGCGGCTGCGCTGGAACGCCTCGTCGCGGCGCGCGCCGGCGACGCCGCGCGACTCATCGCCGCGGATGCGCGGCGCGGTGGACCGGCGATCGTGCGCGCGCTGCTGGCGCGCGAGGGGGTCACGCGCATGCGGGCGGACGCGGAGGAGGGGCTCGCGGCCTGCGGTCGCCCGGGCTGGCGCGCGCTCGCCGCGCTTGCGATCGGCGCCGCAGATCAGCTCGCCGGGCACAGCGCCCCCGCGCAGGAGCGGTTCGAGGACGGCGCATGGCACGCGGGCTCGCTCGCGCTCGCGCAGGCCCTCTGCCTCGCCCAGCTCGCGCTGCTCGCACTCGACCGCGACGATGCGCAGCGCGCCATCGTGACCGCACGGCAGGCGCAGGCCACGCTCGAGCAGGCGCAGCTTGCCGAGGTGCCGCTGTCGGCGCCTGTCGTGGCGATCGGGGCGTTCGCCGAGGCGTGCGGCGGCTCGCTCGAGCAGGCGCGCGCGCACCTCGACCGGGTCGCGAAGCTGCTGCCGCCCGACGCGCAGCTGCCGTCGTGGCTTGAGCTGGAGCTGCGCTTCGCGCTCGCGCGCACGCGGCTGCAGCTCGCGGACGCGGCCGGCGCGCGCGGCGAGCTGGCGCGCATGTCGCGCGCGCTGCGACTGCTTCCCGACGCCGTGACAGCACGCAGCTGGATCGAAGACGCCTGGGCGCGCGCGGACGCGTTCGCCGCCAGCTCCGTGCGCGGCCCGGGGCGCCTGACGCTCGCGGAGCTGCGCGTCCTGCGCCTGCTGCCCAGCCATCTGTCGCTGCGCGAGATCGCCGGCCGGCTGCACGTCTCGGCCAACACGGTCAAGACGCAGGCGCAGGCGGTCTACCGCAAGCTCGGCGTCTGCTCGCGCTCGGAGGCCGTCGCGCGCGCCCGCGAGGTCGGGCTTGTCTAGGCCGCGCCGACGGAGTGCGGCGCACCGACGGCGGCCAGGATCCGCTCGGCGATCTTGGCGCCGGTGAATCCCACTTCATCATGCAGCAGCGCGGGCGCGCCGTGCGTGACGAAGCGGTCGGGCAGGCCGACGCGAAGGATGCGCGAGGGCAGGCCCGCGTCGGAGAGCGTCTCCCACACGGCCGAGCCGAAGCCGCCGGCGAGCACGCCCTCCTCGACGGTCACGAGCAACTCGTGCTCCGCCATCAGCTGCGCGACGAGGCCCGCGTCGAGCGGCTTGGCGAAGCGCGCGTCGGCGACCGTCGCCTCGATCCCATGCTCGCGCAGCAGCTCCGCCGCCTCGAGCGCCTTGCCGACGCCGCTGCCGTAGCCGAGCAGCGCAACCTTGCCGCCGGAGCCGGCGCGCAGGATCTCCCCGCTGCCGATCGGCAGCGCGACCGGCGCGTCCGGCAACGCGACGCCGACCGCCTCGCCGCGGGGGTAGCGCAGCGCGATCGGCCCGTCGTGCGTGAGCGCGGTGCGCAGCATGTGCACGAGCATCGCCTCGTCGCGCGGAGCCATCAGCACGATGTTCGGCAGCGGCCGCAGGTAGGCGATGTCGAAGGCGCCGTGGTGCGTCGGGCCGTCGTCGCCGACGAGGCCGGCGCGGTCCATCGCCAGGACGACGTTCAATCTCTGCAGACAGACGTCGTGGACGATCTGGTCGAACGCGCGCTGCAGGAAGGTCGAGTAGATCGCGGCGACCGGCTTCGCGCCCTGCAGGGCGAGGCCGCTCGCGAACAGCAGCGCCTGCTGCTCCGCGATGCCAACGTCGAAGTAGCGGTCGGGCAACGCCTTCTGCAGGATGTCGAGTCCCGTCCCGGTGTTCATCGCGGCGGTGATGCCGACGATCCGCTCGTCGCGCTCGCACTCGCGCACGAGCGCGTCGCCGAAGACCGTCGTGTACTGCGGCGGCTTCGGGGGCGCGGGAGCGGCGCCCGGCGCGGGCTTGACCGCCACCGCCGGCGCGCCGTTCGCGATCGACTTCGGCTTGGCGGCGTGCCACTTCTCCATCCCCTCCAGGCCGCCCTCCTCGGCCGGTGCGAAGCCCTTCCCCTTCACCGTCGCGATGTGGACGACGACCGGGCGGTCGGCGGCCAGCGCTTCGCGCAGCGCCTCGCGCAGATGCGGGACGTCGTGACCGTCGATCACGCCCATGTAGGCCCAGTCGAGCTCCTCCCAGAAGAGGCCCGGCGCCCAGAACGCCTTGATCGATTCCTTCAGCTGCGGGCCGAGGCGCTCGAAGCGCGAGCCGATGCCGCCTGGCAGCTTCGTGAGGCCGCCCTCGACGCCCTCGCGCGCGTGCCACCACTTGGGGTTCAGGCGCAGGCGGTTGAAGTAGCGGGAGAGGGCGCCGACGTTCGGCGCGATCGACATGCCGTTGTCGTTCAGCACGACGACGATCGGCGTGCCGAGGCCGCCTGCCTGGTGGACCGCCTCGAACGCGACGCCGCCGGTCATCGCGCCGTCGCCGATCACCGCGACGACCTTGCCGTCGGGGCCGTTGCCGTGGCGCATCGCCTCCTTGAGGCCGACCGCGTAGCCGATCGAGGTGGAGGCGTGGCCGGCGCCCATGATGTCGTGCTCGGACTCCTCGACGCAGCAGAACGGCGTGAGGCCTCTGTACTTGCGGATCGTCGAGAGCGCGTCGCGGCGGCCGGTCAGGACCTTGTGCGGGTAGGCCTGATGGCCGACGTCCCACAGGATCTTGTCGGTCGGCGAGTCGAGCAGCGAGTGCAGCGCGACGGCCAGCTCGCACGTGCCGAGGTTGGCGCCGAAGTGGCCGCCGATCTCCCCGACCGTGTCGATGATGTGCTCGCGCACCTCCTGCGCGAGCTGGGTCAACTGCTCGTCGGAGAGCGCGTGCAGGTCCTGCGGGCGCTCGATGCGGGAAAGGATCTGGTCCATGCTCATGAGCTCCGGGTGGCGATGAAGTCGGTGATCTGCTCCAGCTCGACCGCACCCCCGGGAGCGGCCTGAGCCAGCGCCGCCCGCGCACTTCGATGTGACTCCGCCGCCAGCTCCCGTGCCCGCTCCAGCCCGAATGCACTCACGTACGTGCGCTTGCCGAGCCGTTCGTCGCTGCCCTGGGGCTTTCCGAGCCGCTCGTCGCTGCCGGTGACGTCGAGTATGTCATCGACGATCTGGAACAAGACGCCAAGCTCGTTGGCGAAGCCGTGGAACGCTTCGATTCTCGCAGGTTCGCCGCTCGCCACGAGGCGAAGTGGGCACAGCACCGAGGCTGCGATCAACTTCCCCGTCTTGAGCGTGTGGACGAGCCTCAGGCCGTCGGGCCCGGCGGAGCCGCGATCGGTCACGTCGAGATACTGCCCGCCGACCATCCCGTTGACGCCGGTGGCGGCCGCGAGATCCCCGACGGCCGCGAGGATCGCCGCCGGGTCGCCGTGCTGGCGCGTGAGCACGTGGCGGAACGCCTCGGCGTAGAGGCCGTCGCCCGCGAGGATCGCGACGTTCTCGCCGAACGCCTTGTGACACGTGGGGCGGCCCCGGCGCAGGTCGTCGTCGTCCATCGCCGGCAGGTCGTCGTGGATCAGCGAGTAGGTGTGGATCAGCTCGAGCGCGGCCGCGAACGGGAGCACGTCGGCCGGCTCGCCACCGGCCGCCCGCGCGGTCGCGAGCGCCAGCACCGGCCGGATGCGCTTGCCACCCGCCAGGAGCGAGTAGCGCATTGCCTCCTCCAGGCCGTCGACCCCCTCTGCTCCGTCCTCGACGAAGCGCAGCGACGCCAGGTAGCCCTCGACCTGCAGGCGCAGGTCATCCGGATAGGCGCTCATTGCGCGTCGTCGCCGGCGGCAGCCGCGGCGCGGGTCCTGCGATCCAGCTCCGCGGCGGCGTCGCCGGCCAGGCGGGCGCAGTCCTCCACGAGGCGTGCTGCCTCCTGCGGATCGAGCTCGCCGTCGCGCAACCTCGCTGCCGTCTGCTCGAGCTGCTCGGTGAGGTGCTGGAGCGGGTCGATGCCGCTCATCGCGCCGGCTCCCGTTCGCGCAGGACAGCCGCCAGGATCCCGTTCACGAACCCCGGCGCCTCGGCGCCGCAGTAGGCCTTCGCCGTCTCGACCGCCTCGTCGATCGCGCCCTCCGGACGGATCGGCTGCTCGCCCGGGACCGCGTCCGGATGCAGCATCTCCAGCAGGCCGACGCGCAGGATGTTGCGCTCCAGCGGAGCGATCCGCTCCAGCGTCCAGCCCTCGGCGTGGCGGGCGATCAGCGCGTCGAGCTCGGGCTGGCGCTCCAGCGCGGCGTGCGCGAGCGCGCGCGTGAAGGACGCCGCCTCGCGCGGCAGCGTGTCGTCGAGCGGGCGCCCGGTGAGGTCGTGCTGGTAGAGCGCGAACACAGCTCTGCGGCGCTGGTCGCTGCGGCGGGCCACGCCGGCCTACGCCCGCGAGACGTAGTCGCCGGAGCGGGTGTCGACGCGCACCTTGTCGCCGATGTTCACGAACAGCGGCACCTGCACGGTGGCGCCGGTCTCCAGCGTCGCGGGCTTCGTGCCGCCGCCCGAGGCGGTGTCGCCGCGCAGGCCGGGCTCGGTCTGCGTGACCTCCAGGTCGACCGCGCTCGGCAGCTGGAGGTCGGACGGCTGGCCGTCGATCGACAGCAGCTCGACCTCGTCGTTGGGCCGCGTCCACTTGAGCGCGTCCGCAAGCGTCGCCTCCGGGATCGCGATCTGCTCGAACGACTCCGAGTCCATGAAGTGCGCATCGCTGCCGTCGGCGTAGAGGAACTGCATCTTGCGCACCTCGGTGCGGACGGGCCGGAACTTCTCGCCCGCGCGGAAGGTGCGGTCGATCACCGCGCCGTCGCTCGCCCGGCGCAGCTTCGTGCGCACGAACGCCCCGCCCTTGCCGGGCTTGACGTGCTGGAACTCGAGGATCTTGAAGATCGTCCCCTCGACGTCGATGTGGTTGCCGTTCTTGAACTGGTTGGTGGAGATCACGGCGGGGATTCTAGGGCGCAAGGGGGCGAACGGCCGGCGCGCATGGCCTGCCGGGCTGCATCGCCGCGGGATCCTCGCGTGCGGAGGTCGAGCAGCTCATGCGCGAGGCCGTCGAGTCGCACATCGAGAACGCTCAGCGCAGAGGGCGCTGAACGTCACAGCGTGCGGATGACCTGCGCCGGGACGCCGGCGACGAGCGTGCGGGGCGGGACGTCTTTCGTGACGACGGCGCCCGCCGCTACCACGGCGTCGTCGCCGACCGTGACGCCCTGCAGGATCATGGCGCCCGCGGCGATCCACGCGCCGCGGCCGATGCGGATCGGAGCGGTCGTGATCTGCGAGCGGCGCGTCACCGGATCGAGCGGATGGCCCGAGCTGATCAGGTGCACGTTGGGTCCGATCATCACGTCGTCGCCGATGTCGATGCCGCCGAGATCCATCGCGGTGCAGCCGTGGTTGACGAACACGTTGCGGCCGAAGCGGAGGTTGCGCCCGCCGTCGCAGTGGAACGGCGGAAGCACGCGCACCGACGGGTCGACGTCGTGGCCGGTCAGCTCGCCGAGGATCTCGCGCATGGCGTCGAAGTCACCCGGCGTCAGCGCGTTGAGCCGGCCGAGGATCGTCCACGCGCGCTGGACGTCGGCGGCCATCGCGCGAGCCTCCGGCGTTCCGGCGTGCGTCACGGCTCGACGCTGCGGCGGCGCCGCCGCTTCACGATCGGATGGAGGCACCGACGGGCATCCTGGCGACGCCGCCGGATGCGTCAGGTGGCTGAGTGCTCGTCCCGACGCTTGACGAGCAGCCAACCGCGGCCGGTGCGCTGCAGCGCGAAGCCGCCGCGCAGGCGCTCGCCGTGCAGGACGAAGACGGCGTGGCCGCGGTCGAGCGCTTCGGGCCAGGCGACGCGGCCGCCCTGCTCGTAGCGGCCGTCGTCCCACACCGTGCCGTCGTCGCTCGCGGACGTCTCGACCGCGAAGCGCTTGTCGGCCGGGTCCATCGACGGGCCCTTGGGGACGGACCACGTGCGTCGCTCGCCCGCGACCTCCAGCGCCAGCGTGAAGCCGCCCGCGTGCTCGCGCACGACGAACCTGCCCGCCGGCACCCCGCGGATCGCGAACTGCTCGTGCCCCTCGACTCTCACCCGCTCGATCGCGACCTCCTGCACCTGCGCCGCGCGCGGCCCCTCGCGCAGGAACGCCTCCAGCGCGGACACCGCGTCCGGCGGCCCTTCGGCATGCACGAGCACCTCGCCGTCCCCGCCGTTGCGGACCCAGCCGAGCACCCCGAGGGCACGCGCGCGACGCACGGTCGCGTCGCGGAAGCCGACGCCCTGCACCGATCCGCGAACCGTGGCGCGGATCGCCTCTCTCGCGCTCATGCCGGCAGTCTGCCCGACAACGATGAAGGGCGGTCGTCCGGACCGCCCTCCCGCTGCACATTCCGCAAGCTGCTCGTATCGCCATCATGCCCGCCGAGCGGGGGTCTGTAATCCGGCTCGATCGCTCGATCCGGCCCGTAGTTCGCCGCGCATCTGCTGCGGCATCGCCGCCCACAAGGAAGACCGCTTTTCGGCGTGCCGCCCTTGAGTGGTCAAGACCCGTAGCCTGCACGGCGCCGTGCACGCACTCCCCAAGCTCTGGCGCGAAACGGACTTCCGCTGGCTCTTCCTCAGCCAGACGATCTCCACGACGGGCGACCGCATCGTGCTCGTCGCGTTGGCGCTGCTCGTGACCGAGCAGACCGGCTCGACGGCCGACCTCGGCCTCGTCGTCGGCGCACAGACAGCGGCGCTCGTGACGTTCCTGCTGCTCGGCGGCGTGTGGGCGGACCGCCTCCCCCGCCACCGCATCATGGTCTCCACCGACCTGATTCGCGCCGGCCTGCACGCGCTCCTCGCAGTCCTGATCTTCACGGACGCACTGGAGATCTGGCAGCTCGTCGCGATCGAGGTCTGCTTCGGCGCCGCCGAGGCGTTCTTCCGACCGGCCTACAGCGGGCTCGTGCCACAGACGGTCCCGGAAGACCTGATTCAGGAGGCGCATGCCGCCAACGGACTCACGCAGACGCTCGCGGAGTTCGCCGGGCCGGCGCTCGCGACCGTGCTCGTACTGACGCTCGGAACCGGTGCGGCGTTCACGGTCGACGCCGCCACGTTCCTCGTCAGCGCCGCCCTGCTCGCGCTCGTGCGGCCGCGCCGGCGGGGCGAGACCATGAGCCGTACCTCGCTGCTGAGCGAGCTGCGCGACGGCTGGCGCGAGGTGCGCGAGCGCTCGTGGGTGTGGGTGACGATCGCCGTCTTCGCGCTCCACCTCGTGCTCGGCTTCGCTCCCTATGTCGTGTTGGGGCCGACGGTCGCCGGTGACCGCTACGGCGACCCGGCGCTGTGGGGCTGGGTCGCCGCGAGCGTCGGGCTCGGAACCGCGACCGGCGCACTGACCGCGCTGCGCTGGCGGCCGTGCTTCCCGCTGCGCACGGGCATCTTGCTGACCGTCCCGTTCGGCCTCGTCCTGCTGGCGTTCTCGCTCGGCGCGCCATTGCCGTTCGTCCTGCCCGCGGCGGTGGCGGCCGGCATCGGCCTCGCGCTGTTCGGCGTGTGGTGGGAGACGGCGCTCGCGCAGCGGATCCCGCCCGAGGCGCTCTCGCGCGTGGCCTCCTACGACTGGATGGGCTCGTTCGCGCTCCTGCCCCCCGGCCTCGTGCTGATCGGCATCATCGCGGAGTCCGCCGGCGCCACGACCGTGATGGGAATCGCAGGCGCATCCGCGTCGCTGCTCGTCCTGATCGCGCTGCTGCCCCGCGAGACGCGCGTGCTGCGGCGCCTCGCCGAGCGCCCCACTCCGCCGCTGCACTCGGGCGTGACCCCGGGCACGAGCGGCGATGCGCTTCCCTAGCTACGAGCTAGACCTGCTGCAGCTGCTTGGGCAGCGTGTTGAGCCGCTCGCAGCCGTCGTCCGTGACGAGCACGAGATCCTCGATCCGCACGCCGAGCTCGCCCGGCAGGTAGACACCCGGCTCGACCGTCACCACGTGCCCGGCGGCGAGCGTCGCGTCGGAGACTCTGGAGAGCCGCGGCGCCTCGTGGATCTCGAGGCCGACGCCGTGCCCGAGCCCGTGGCCGAACTGCTCGCCGAGTCCGGCCGCTTCGATCAGCTCGCGCGCGGCGGCGTCGGCGTCGCGGCCGCTCACGCCCGCCCGCACGGCGTCGAGCCCCGCGAGCTGCGCGCGCAGCACGAGCTCATACACCTCGCGCGCATGCTCGCCCGGCTCGCCGAGCGCGAACGTACGCGTGCAATCTGAGCAGTAGCCATCGAGCTCGGCGCCCCAGTCGATCGTCACGAGGCAGTCCGACGGGATCGCGACGTCGCGCGGAACCGCGTGTGGCAGCGCTCCATGCGCGCCCGAGGCGACGATCGTGTCGAAGCTCGCCCGCTCCGCACCGAGCCTCCGCATCTCCTGCTCGAGCGCGAACGCGACGGCACGCTCCGTGCGGCCGGCGAGACCCTCCTCCAGGATCCGCTGCATGGCTGCATCGGCCAGCTCCGCCGCCGCGCGGATGCGCGCCACCTCCTCGGCGTCCTTGCGCTCGCGCAGCCGCTCGACGATCCCGCCGGCCGGCACGAGCTCGACGTTGTCGGGCAGCGCCTCGCGCAGGCGGTCGAAGCTGCGGACCGCCATGTGCTGGTCCTCTATCCCGAGGCGGACGTCGCCGTCGGGCATCGCCGCAACGGCGTCATCGAGCAGATCCTGCTCGCCGATGCGCAGCTCGAAGCCATGCACCTGCTGCTCGGCCTGCGTGATGTAGCGGAAGTCGGTGACGAACCAGCGCAGCTGACGGACGCCGATCACCGCGACGCCGTTGCTGCCGGTGTAGCCGGTGAGGTACCGAACGTTGACGAGGTTCGTGACGAGCAGTGCGTCGAGCTCGCGCTCGTCGAGCAGTGCGGCGATGCGATCAGCCCGCGTGGACGAGGATGACGCGACGCTCATGCACCAAATCTTCCCAGCTCGTCATGCAGCCGTGCCAGCGCCTCGTGGTAACCATCCGGACCTCTTCCGGCGATCGTGGCGAGGCAGAGGTCGTGGATGACCGAGGTCTGACGAAACTGCTCGCGCGCATGGACGTCGGACAGGTGCACCTCGACGGCCGGCAGCCCGGCGATCTCAAGCGCGTCGCGGATCGCCCACGAGTAATGCGTCCACGCGCCGGGATTGAGGATCAGCCCGTCGACGGTGTCCTCGAGACGATGCAGCTCCTCGACGAACGCGCCCTCGTGGTTGCTCTGGAAGAACTGGACGGTGAGGCCGAGCTCGTCGGCAAAGCTGGAGATGCGGGCCTCCAGCTGCATGAGCGTGAGCGTTCCGTAGTGGCCGGCCGGCCGCCGGCCGAGCTGGTCGAGGTTGACGCCGTGCATGACCGCGACGCGGTTGCGCGCCATGGTCACGAGCTCAGCTCCCGGACGGCGGCGCGCAGCTCGCCGTCTTCGATCTGGCAGCCCGGTCGCGCCGCGCCGGGCGCGTCGAGCAGCACGAACGGCACGGACTCGCCGCTGCGGCGCTTCTTGTCGCGCGCGGTCGCGACGAGCACCGCATCCGGGTCCACGCCTTCGTCGAGCTGCGTCGGCAGCCCGCGCGCGGCCAGCAGCGTCGCGACCTCGGAGCGCAGCACGTCCTGGCCGGACAGCCGCAGCGCCGCAAGCAACCCGAGCCCGACCGCCTCGCCGTGGCGGTAGCGCGCGTAGCCGGTGACCGTCTCGATCGCGTGACCGACCGTGTGCCCGAGGTTCAGCACCTGGCGCAGGCCGGCATCGCGCTCGTCCATCGCGACCACCGCGAGCTTCGTGCGGGCGCAGGCGAAGATCACGTCCGCGTCGGGATCGTCGCCGCGGCGCACGCGCTCCCACAGATCTCCGCCGGCGATCAGCGCGGTCTTCAGCACCTCGGCGTAGCCGGCGGCGGCCTCCGCGGGCGGCAGCGTCTCCAGCGTCTCGACGTCGGCGACGACGGAGGACGGCTGGTGGTAGGCGCCGACGTAGTTCTTGCCGTTCGGGAGATCCACGCCCGTCTTGCCGCCGTAGGCGGAGTCGACCTGCGCGACGAGCGTCGTCGGCACCTGCACGAACGGCACGCCGCGCTGGTAGGTGGCCGCGACGAAGCCGGCGAGGTCGCCGACGACGCCGCCGCCGAGCGCGACGAGGTGGTCGCTCTGCGTCATGCCGCGGTCGGCCAGCTCGATCCACACGCGTTCGGCGGTCGCGAGCGACTTGTGCTGCTCGCCGGAGGGGAACTCGATCCGCGCCGCCAGCGCGCCGAGGCGGTCGGCGTAGCGCGGCCCGACCTGGTCGTCGGTCACGAGGAAGCCCTGGCCCGGCACCGGCGAGAGGTCGGCGCCCAGCAGTCCGCGGCCGACGAACACGGGGTAGTCGCCGGAAGCGGAGGTCGCCCACAACAGGCGCGTGCCGACCGGAGCCGCGGCCAGCGCGAGGATCGACGGCAGCGCGTCGTCGATGCGGTCGCGCCGGTCCGCCGGCAGCACGACGTCTGCGGCTGCCATGTAGAGGGGGCGCCGGCGCACGTAGAGGTCGCGAAACTCCTGCGGGTCGCGTGCGAGCGGCCGGCCGCGGCCGGCGGCGCGCTCCCATGCGACGTTGACGTCGACGTCGAGCAGGACCGTGATGTGGCGTCTGAGCGCGTCACGGATCCGATCCGAGTGCAGCGCCCCGCCACCGAGCGAGTAGACGCCGCCGTCCGCCCGCTCCAGCATGTCGCCGACGAGCTCGGCCTCGATCGCGCGGAACGCCGCCTCCCCCTGCTCGGCGAAGCAGCGGTCGATCGGCATGCCGATGTGCTCCGCTATCGCTGCGTCCGCGTCCGTGACCTCCAGCCCGAACGTTCTCGCCAGGCGGCGTGCGGCCGTCGTCTTGCCGGCCCCCATGAAGCCGACGAACACCAGCGCGCGGCCCTCGGGCGCGCGCAGCGGACCGTCCTGCGTCAGGGGCGGTGCCATCCGATCCGCTCCTCGTAGGCGCGGACGGCCTCGCGGACGTCGTCGATGTGATCGCCGCCGAACTTGCGGCGGTAGGCGTCGGCGAGCACGTAGGCGAGCATCGCCTCGCCGACGACGCCGGCGGCGGGGACGGTGCACGAGTCGGTGCGCTCGCGCAGCGCCTCGGCCGGCTCCTTCGTGTCGATGTCGACGGAGCGCAGCGGCTTCGTGAGCGTGGGAATCGGCTTCATCGCGACTCTCACGACGAGCGGCTCGCCCGTTGTCATGCCACCCTCCAGGCCGCCGGCGCGGTTCGTCTCGCGGAAGAAGCCGCCGTTCTCGCTGTAGAAGATCTCGTCGTGCGCCTGCGAGCCCGGCCGCTCGGCGAGCTCGAAGCCGTCGCCGATGCCGACGCCCTTCATCGCCTGGATCGACATCATCGCCATCGCGATGCGGCCGTCGAGGCGCTCCTCCCAGGAGATGTGCGAGCCGAGCCCGGGGACGACGCCGAACGCGATCACCTCGAAGGTCCCGCCGAGCGACTCGTTCGCCTTGCGCAGCGTGTTGATCTCCTGCACCATCGCCGCGCTCGCCTCCGCGTCGAGGCAGCGCACCGGCGACGCGTCGACATCGTCGAAGTCGGCCACGCTGAGCGCGCGCTGGGGAGCCGGCGCGACGACCGACGTGATGCGCGTGACGTGCGAGCGGATCTCGACGCCGAGCGCACGCAGGAACGCCTTGCAGAGCGCGCCGCCGGCCACGCGCGCGGCCGTCTCGCGCGCTGAGGCCCGCTCCAGGATGTTGCGCACGTCGTTCGTGCGGTACTTCCACGTCCCGACGAGGTCGGCGTGACCCGGGCGTGGCAGGTGCACCTCGGGCACCGCGGCCTCGACCGGCCACGGGTTCATGCGCTCCTCCCAGTTGGCGAAGTCTCTGTTGGGGATCTGGAGCGCGACCGGCCCGCCGAGCGTCTTGCCGTGGCGCACACCGGCCGTCACATCGGCGCGATCTCTCTCGATCTTCATCCGCCCGCCGCGGCCGTGGCCGAGCTGGCGGCGCGCCATGTCGCCGTTGAGCGCCTCCTGATCGAGCTCGAGCCCAGCCGGAAGCCCCTCCACGATGCATGTGAGGCCGGGGCCGTGCGACTCGCCGGCGGTGATCAGACGGAGCGCCATGAGGCCGTACAGGTTACGTGCGCATCCCGGCGCACGCTGCGCGGTGGGCGCTACGGCAGGTCGGTCAGACGTCCGCCGGAGACCGCGCCACGTGCACGGTGCGAGCGTGCGCGCTTGGAGGCCCACGGCGCGATGTGCAGCACGCCGTTGCGCGCCACGTAGTGAAACGGCAGGCGCCGGCGCGGCGCGACGCTGTCGAACGAGCTGTGCACCGAGCCGCCGAGCAGCAGCCGGCCGCGGCGCGAGGAGCGCGCGTACGCCTTCTGGGCGAGCGCCTGCGAGGTCGTCTGATGCAGCGTGACGCGGTCCAGGTCGAGTTCGTACTGCGCGACCGTGCCGTCGGCCTGCGTGAAGTCCAGCAGCGCGACCTCGCCCTCGCGCAACTCGATCGCCTCGCAGTCGCGGGCCGAGGGCACGCACTGGCCGAGACCCTGCACGTGCACGTCGGTCGAAACGAGGAAGACGGCCGTTGCGCGGTCTCTGCGCGTCCCGAGGAAGACGACGATCGGATGGTTCGCGTTCGGCAGCGGTGTCAGCCGCGGGATGTCTTCGATCGCGCGCAGGTGGTGGCCGGCATGACCGAAGTGCACGTCGACCGAGGCGTAGACGTAGGTCGGCGACGGGCTCGACGGTGCCTGCCCGCCGGAGTCGCCGGAGTTGCCTCTGCCACCGCCGCCCGGGGCCGGCGCGGACGAACCGCCGTCCCCGCTGCTGGCGCTGCCTGCCGTGGCGGTGACGGTTCCGGGGGCGGGCTCGTCGTCGTGCTGCTGGCGGAACGGGTTCTTCGCGTGCCCGCGCAGCCGCGCGGCCGGCTTGTCCGCCTGCGCAACGCTCACGATGGGCTCGCCGCCCGGCGGGATGTCCCCCGGCTTGCGCGCGGCGGCCGCCACGGCGGCGGGCGCGTCCGGCGCCGTCGCCGAGGCGGGCGTGGCGTCGTCGCTCGACGCGGCCGGCTTCGACAGCAGCAGGGGAACCGCCACAAGGGCGAGCACGAGCAGCAGCGCGACGGGCCACAGGCGCCGCTCGATGAGCTCGTTCAGAAGGTTGCGCAGCGGTCTCATCTCACCACCGGGGTCGCGGTTGCCACGCCCATCGGGCCGTTCGGCACAGAGGTGTCGGAGCCGGCCGCGGGCGTCGTGCCGGCCGGGGCGGCCGCGCTGGCGCCGTCCGTCAAGCCCTGGCTCGCCGGCAGCAGGTAGGCCGTCGCGGCCACGTTCGCCTGAATCTGCGGGAAGCCTCTGGGACCAGCCGACAACGCGATGGCGTCGATCGTCATGAAGCGCCCGCTCACGAGCACGCGGCGGTTCCCGACCACCAGGAAGCGCTCGAGGCGGCCGACGAAGTCCGACAAGCGGAAGAAGTCGCCCGTGAAGGTGAAGGTGAACGGCATCGTCGGGAAGCCGGCCGCGCCGACCGCTGCGCCGGGCGGAAGGGTCGCGGTCGTGAGCTGGGTGGGAGCGGCCGGCGCGCTGGTGGGCGCCGGCGTAGCGCCGCCGGAGCCGCCGCCGACTCTCAGGTCGCGGAAGTCGATGTGCGCCGCCGTGGCCGCCCGCTGCACCTGCAGCAGGAGCGACGGGACGTTGTCGTCCTCGGGCACCGCGGCGCCGAGTCGGGCGACGGTCGTGTACGCGCGGTCGTAGCCGCGCTTGGCGTCCGCGCCGGCGGCGGCGTCGCGCTGCGCCTGCTCGAGCGCCTGACGCTGGGTCGCCACGTCGGCAGAGACGCGGTCGGCCTGCTTGCGCTGCGGTCCGAGCACGAGGAACCAGGCAGCCGCCACGACGAGAGCCGCCACGACGACGCCGATCAGGGTGCGATCGCGCTGCGTCATCTGTCACCCACCCCCGTTCGGCGTGGTCGTCGCGCCGCCGGACGGCGTGGGCGCGGTGGTCGGCGGTGGCGTCGTCGACGTCCCGCCGCTCGTGTCGGCGACCGGCGCGGCGGCGCCCGCCGGGGCGGCAGTCGGAGCCGCCACCGTGGGGATCGGCGCGAAGAAGACGACGAGGTGGAACGCGGGGAAGTTCGTGTGTCCGTGCTGGCAGTCGGCGCCGTCGTCCTTGCTGGAGTCGGCCAGCGAGACGCGCTGGACGCTGTGCAGGAGGCGCAGGTGCGAGATCAGCCGCGCGACGCTCGGGTGGCCGACCGTGCAGCCGACCATCTCGATCGCCGGGTTCGGGATCGCGGAGCGCAGGCTGCTTGCGCCGGCGTCGCCGCCGGCGACGGTCACGCCGGTGGTCACGCTACCGGTGATTGAGGTGAGCCACACGTCGTCGGGAATCACCGTCGCCAGATCCGAGAACGCGCGGTGCCAGTCGAAGCGCGCGGAGCCGAGTTGGCGAACCGTGTCGACGCGCGCTCTCGCGAGCGTCGCGAACTCGCGATACGGTCTCGTCGCGTCGGCCTCGGCCTGCGCGACGGCCAGCTGGCCCTGCACCGCGGCGAGCTCGCTTCTGCGCTCCTTGATCGTGTTGCCGGTCAAGACGTGGGCGGTCACGAGCGCGAGCAGGACGGCCAGAGCACCGAGCAGCAGCAGCGGACCGGCGCTCGCACGACCCCCGCCCGCGACGTCGCTCGGGATCAGGTTGACGGCTCTCATGCCGACTCCGGCCCAGGGTCGGGAGCGGGATCGGGCTCAGGTGCGGCAGCGAGCTCGGGGTCGGGGGCGACAGCGAGCTCGGGCGCGGCAGCCAGCTCGGCCTCGGGCGCGGGCGCGGCAGCCGGCTCGGGCTCGAAAGCCAGCTCGGGCTCAGGCTCGAAAGCCAGCTCGGGCTCGGGCTCGAAAGCCAGCTCACGCGGAGGCGCGACAGCCGGCTCGGGCTCGGGAGACGGCTCCGGCGCGTGCGGCGGCTCGACGGCGGTCCGCGCCGGCGCCTGCTCGATCGCGAGTCCGGCCGCGATCGCCAGGCGCGTGGCGTCGATTCCGTTGTGTCCGCCCGCGCGCGCCTCATCCACGACGCCGGCCGAGACGGGCAAGCCGGTGACGGAGCTCAGCGCATCGCAGAAGCCGGGGATCGCAACCGCGGGGCCGGTCAAGACCGCGTGCTCTGCGGCGAGTGCGCCGGCCTGGGCACGATGGAAGTCCAGCGAGTTGCGCACCTCGTCGGCGATGCGGCGCACGCCCTCGGCGAGCACGCTGCGCGCCTCCTCGACGACCTCCGGATCGCCGTCGATCTGCTCGAGCGGCGTTTCGAGGCCGACGTGGACGAGCCACTGGCGGGCATGCTCCAGCGTCAGCCCACGGCGCTCGGCGAGCGCGGCGGCGAGCGCCTCGACCCCGCCCGGCACGACGCGCGTGAAGACGCAGGTGGTGCCCTCCGCAAGCGCGAGGTTCGTCATGCCGCCGACGCTCACGTAGAGCGTCGTGCCCGGCGTACCGTCGTGCAGCGCGCGGATCATCGCGAAGGCGGAGAGGTCGATGCCGACCGGTCTCAGGCCGGCCTGCCGCGCCGCCGCGTGGAAGCGCTCGACGACGTCGCGGCGCGCCGCGACGAGCACGACGCGGGTGCGCGGACCTTCAGGAGTGTCGACCACGCCGAGCGCCTGATGCGAGAGCACGGCCTGATCGAGCGGCATCGGAATGTGGTCCTGCGCCTGGAAGCGCACAGCCGCCTCGATCTGCTTGTCGTCCTCGAGCGGCGGCAGGTCGATCGTGCGCACCACGATTCGCTGTGTCGCGACGCCGAGCCGGACCTTCTTGCTGAGCTTGTTCACGCGGAACAGCTCGCGCAGCGCCTCGGCGAGCGCCTCGACGTCGGCGACCTCGCCGTCGCGCAGCACGCCGGGCGGCAGTGCTGCGCCGGCCGCGCGCTCGACGCTCAGCGTGCCGTTCACACGGACCTGCGCGGCCGCGACGAAGCCCGGCTCGATGT
>Ga0070659_100000510_pt1 | contig 28529 bp, 25 predicted proteins | sample KBSC23metaG_FD_64666 | JGI IMG/M metagenome (GOLD analysis project Ga0070659, IMG submission 64666) | Corn rhizosphere microbial communities from Kellogg Biological Station, Michigan, USA - KBS C2-3 metaG | ecosystem: Host-associated > Plants > Roots > Rhizosphere > Soil ... | reverse complement strand
CCTGCTCGCGCACATCGGGCGCCAGGCGCGCCAGATGCAGCAGTGGCGAGGCGTGGTCGTCCAGCGTCTCTAACTGATGCTGTGCGAAGTAGCCGATCTGCAGGCCCTTGCCGCGCCGGATCGTGCCCGACAGCGACGCCAGCGTATCCGCCAGCGTTTTCACCAGCGTCGACTTACCCTGGCCGTTCGCACCCAGCAGGCCGATGCGCTGGCCAGTCTGGATGGAGAACGTCAGGTGCTTGAGGATGGTGATGGGTTGGTCTTCGCTCGGGCCAGGGTAGCCGCAGTCGACGCCTTCAAAGGTGAGCATCGGGTTGGGCGCCGCATCGGCTTCGCGGAATTCGAACGAGAAGCCGGCCGCCGCGTGCACGGGCGCGAGGCGCTCCATGCGCTCCAGCGCCTTGACGCGGCTCTGCGCCTGTTTGGCCTTGCTGGCCTTGGCCTTGAAGCGCGTGATGAACGATTCGAGATGCGCGATCTGCTTTTGCTGGCGCGCGTACGACGCCTCCTGCAACGCCATCTGCTGCAGGCGCTGCGTTTCGAACTGCGTGTAGTTGCCGCCGTAGCGTTTGAGCTTCTGGTGCTCGATATGCAGCGTGACGTTGCATACGCCGTCGAGGAATTCGCGGTCATGCGAAATCATCACCAGCGTGCCGGCGTAGCGCGATAGCCAGTCTTCCAGCCAGACCACGGCGTCCAAGTCCAGGTGGTTGGTCGGCTCATCGAGCAGCAGCAGGTCGGACGGGCACATCAGTGCCTGCGCCAGGTTCAGCCGCATGCGCCAGCCACCGGAGAAGCTCGCCACCGGCTGCGTGGTCTGCGCCATCGTGAAGCCAAGGCCGAGCAGCAGCGCTTGCGCGCGCGCCGGGGCGGTGTAGCCGTCGGCATCGGCAAAGGCGGCGTGGGCTTCGGCTTGCGCGTGGCCGTCGTGAGCGGCTTCGGCAACTGCGAGGCGCTGTTCGATGTCGCGCAGGCGGGTATCGCCATCGAGCGTGTAGTCGAGCGCGCTGCGGTCCACCGCCGGGGTTTCCTGCGCCACGTGGGCGACCTGCCAGGTGGGCGGGATGGCGACTTCGCCGCCGTCGGCATGCAGCTCGCCGCGCAGCATCGAGAACAGCGTGGATTTACCGCTGCCATTTACGCCGACAAGGCCGACGCGCTCGCCGGGGTTGAGCGTGGCGGTGGCGTGGTCGAACAGCACCTTGGTGCCGCGCTGGAGGACGAGGTCGTCGAATCGGATCACGAAAAACTGCGCTTTGAACAATCGGAAGGGTGCGATTGTAGCCTGCTGCGTCGCACGATCCTGGCGCGCGCAGGCCGTTTGGACTGGTGCATTGCACCGGGAAGAGGCGCCCCGCGCCCGCCGTCTGTGCAGACACCTGGAACCTAGGGAAAACCATAGGCTGCTGTGAAAGTTTTTTTCTTTACATGACTGATTCGTGAAAATACATTTACATAAAATTTTCACGGCCCAGGAACATGGCGAAACCCACCAGCAAGCGTACGGATGTGTCGAAAGGCGCATTTTCCGCCGATGCGACGGTCTCCGAGCGCATTGGAGCTGCGCTTGCCACGCTCACGCCCGCGCACCAGCGCATGGCTGAATACGTGCTGGCGAACCCGTTTCGCGCCGCCACCATGCGCATCGACGAGTTTGCCGGTGCGGTGGAGATGTCCATTGCCACGGCCAACCGTTTCGCGCTGGCGCTGGGCTTTGACGGCTACCCGCAGTTCCGCTCCGAGTTGCTGCGCGGTTTCGAGGCAACGCTCGCGCCCGTCGAAAAACTGCGCCACGAACTCGCCCGCCCGGCCACCAGCGCGGAAATCTTTGCCGCGTCGCTCAATGAAGACATCGCCAACCTGGACGCCTCGCGCCGCATGCTGGATTCCGTTGCGTGCGAGCGTGCGGTGGACGCCATTCTGGGCGCGCAACGCATCTATGTGATGGGCTTTGGCGCCAGCGGTTATCTGGCCGGCTTGCTGCGCCACGGGCTGGATTTGTACTGCGACACGGTGATCTCGGTTTCGCAAGCGGGCGGCGCATCGGATGCCGCGCGCCAACTGCGCAAGATCGGGCCGAAGGATCTGCTGATCGCCATCGCCTTCCCGCGCTATGCGGCAGACACGATCACCTTGGCCAGGCAGGCCGGCGATCAAGGCTGCCAGGTGCTGGCGCTGACCGACGGGCCGACTTCGCCGCTCGCCCCGATGGCCGATATCGCGCTGTATGCGCGCACGGAGCGGCAGTTTTCGGCCACCTCCGACACGGCCGCCGTGGCGCTGTTCGAAGCGCTGTGCGGGGCGGTGGCGCATCGCTCCGCGCATTCGCTGGAATCGGCCGAGCGTCTGACCGAATTCGTGCTGCCGTGGCTGCATACCGGGCAGACGTCGCGCGGCAATACATCCAACGCCGATACCGCCAACGTGACCACCACACCGCGACGCGGCCGCAAACGCACCGCTGAAAACTGATTTTCATTGAGCCACGCATGACCACGCCCATTCTCGCCATCCACGGCGGCGCCGGCACCATCACCCGCACGGCCATGAGCGCCGATCAGGAAGTCGCTTACCAGCAGGCGCTCAATGCCATCCTGGCGGCCGGCCAGCGCATCCTCGTCGACGGCGGCAGCGCGCTCGACGCCGTCACCGAAGCCGTGCGCCTGCTCGAAGAGTGCCCGCTGTTCAACGCGGGCAAGGGCTCGGTGCTCACCAGCGCCGGTACGTACGAGCTGGACGCGTCGATCATGGACGGCACCACGCTGGCCGCCGGTGCGGTCACTTGCGTCAAGCGCCTGCGCAACCCGGTCCTGGCTGCGCGCGCCGTGATGGAGCACAGCGAGCACGTGCTGTTCACCTCCGAAGGCGCCGAGGCGTTTGCCCAAGCGCAAGGCCTCGAATTCGTCGAGCCCGATTACTACTACACCGAAGCGCGCACCGCCCAATGGCAGCGCGCCCGCCAGCAAGACGGCATGGCGATGTTCCTCGACCACGATGCCGCGTCGCTGGTGGCCAAGGAAGCCGCACCGATTGACCCCGACAACAAGTTCGGCACCGTAGGCGCCGTGGCGTGCGATGCGCAGGGCCGCTTGGCCGCTGCCACCTCCACGGGCGGCGTCACCAACAAGAAGGTCGGCCGCGTGGGTGATACGCCCATCGTTGGCGCGGGCTGCTTCGCCAACAACGTGGCGGCCGTGTCGTGCACCGGCACCGGCGAGATGTTCATCCGCGCCGTGGCCGCCTACGACGTGGCCGCGCAGATGGAATACGCCGGCAAGTCGCTGGCCGACGCGAGCGACGACGTGGTCATGCGCAAGCTCGTCGCCATTAAAGGGCGGGGCGGGCTGATCGCGGTGGACGCACAGGGCAACGTCGCCTTGCCGTTCAACACCGAAGGGATGTACCGCGGGTTCGCACGAGGGGCGGAAGCGCCTGTCGTGTCGATCTACCGCTGAGCAGGAAAGTAGGAGAGTGACCGTGACAGCAACCAAGCAATCCAGCGCCATTGCGATGCCCGATCAACGCATCGTGCAGGTGCAAGACCTGAGCGTGCGCTTTGCCACGTCCGAGCGCGTGGTCGACGCGGTGCGTAACCTGTCGTTCCATGTGGACCGCGGCGAAACGCTGGCCGTGGTGGGCGAATCGGGCTCGGGCAAGTCGGTCACGTCGCTGGCGCTGATGCGGCTGGTGGAGCACGGCGGCGGCAAGATCATCGGCGGGAGCATGCACCTGCGTCGTCGCAGTGGCGAAGTGCTGGACCTGGCGAACGCCAGCTCGGCCGCCATGCGCGGCGTGCGCGGTGCGGACATCGCGATGATCTTCCAGGAGCCGATGACCTCGCTCAACCCGGTCTTTACCGTGGGCGAGCAGATTGCCGAGTCGATTCGCCTGCACCAGGGCAAGCCCGCCAGCGAGGCCAAGGCTGAGGCGCTGCGTATGCTGGAGTTGGTGCGCATCCCAGAAGCGCGCAATGTGCTGGGGCGTTATCCGCATCAACTGTCGGGCGGTATGCGCCAGCGCGTGATGATTGCGATGGCGCTGTCGTGCAAGCCGTCGCTGCTGATTGCGGACGAGCCGACCACCGCGCTGGACGTGACCATCCAGGCAGAAATCCTGCAACTGATTCGCGCGCTGCAGCAGGAGCTGCACATGGCCGTGGTGTTCATCACGCACGACATGGGCGTGGTGGCGGAAGTGGCCGACCGCGTGCTCGTCATGTACAAGGGCGACCGCGTGGAAGAGGGGCCGTCGGCCACGGTGTTTGCGCAGCCGGCGCATCCGTACACGCGCGCGCTGCTCTCTGCCGTGCCGCGCTTGGGGTCAATGGCGGGCACGGATGGTCCGGCGCGCTTCCCTCTGGTGCGTGTGGACGGCACCGCAGTGGCGGTCGATACCGCACCGCAAGCCGCCGCGTCGCATGACGTGCAACCCATCCTGCGCGTGCGTGATCTCGTCACGCGCTTTGACGTGCCCACGGGCATCTTCGGCCGCGTCACGCGCCGAGTGCATGCGGTGGAGCAGGTCAGTTTTGATCTCTACCCTGGTGAGACGCTGGCGCTGGTCGGCGAATCGGGCTGCGGCAAGTCGACGACGGGACGGTCGCTCTTGCGTCTGGTGGATAGCCAGAGCGGCAGCATCGAATTTGCCGGCCAGAACATCGGCGAGTTGAAGGGGCCCGCGCTCCAGACGCTGCGTCGAAACATCCAGTTCATCTTCCAGGACCCATTCGCCTCGCTGGACCCGCGCGTGCCGGTCGGCTACTCCATCATGGAGCCGCTGCTGGTGCACAAGGTGGCGTCCGGCAAGGAGGCACAGCAACGTGTGGAATGGCTGCTCGACAAGGTGGGCCTGCAGGCCGCGCACGCGTCGCGCTATCCGCACGAGTTCTCGGGCGGCCAACGCCAGCGCATCTGCATTGCACGCGCATTGGCGCTGAACCCGAAGGTGGTGATTGCGGATGAGTCGGTCTCCGCATTGGACGTGTCGATCCAGGCGCAGATCGTCAACCTGATGCTCGATCTGCAGAAGGAATTTGGCGTTGCCTTCCTGTTCATCTCGCACGACATGGCGGTGGTGGAGCGCATCAGCCACCGCGTGGCGGTGATGTACCTCGGCCAGATCGTCGAGATCGGCCCGCGCCGCGCGATCTTCGAGAACCCGCAGCACCCATACACGAAGAAGCTGATGTCAGCGGTGCCGATTGCGGACCCGACGCGCCGTCATCTGAAGCGCGAGCTCTCCACGCACGAAATTCCCAGCCCGATCCGCGCCATTGGTGATATGCCGGTGGTGCAGCCGTTGGTGCAAGTGGCGCCAGACCACTTTGTTGCCCGCCATTCCATTGGCGGCGCTTATTGAATGCAGTGAGACGTCATCTTTGATGAGGAGGAAGGAAATGTTCAATCGATTTGCTTTCGCACCGCGTGCAGCCATGGTTGCCAGCGGCCTGGCCCTGGCGGCATTCACCATGCCGGCCTTTGCCGCCAAGGACGCCGTGATGGCGGTCTACTCGACCTTCACCACGATGGACCCGTACGACGCCAACGACACGCTGTCGTTCAGCGCCGCCAAGTCGTTCTATCAAGGCCTGTTCGGCTTCGACAAGGACATGAAGCTGGTCAACGTGCTATGCGACAGCTACGAAGTCAGCAAGGATGGCCTGGTCTACACGTTCAAGCTGAAGAAGGGCGTGAAGTTTCACGACGGCACCACGTTTGACGCCACCGCCGTCAAGGCCAACCTGGACCGCGTGACCGACCCGGCCAACAAGCTCAAGCGCTTCGTGCTGTTCAACCGCGTGGCCAAGACGGAAGTGGTTGACGCCAACACCGCGCGCGTGACGCTCAAGGAGCCGTTCTCGCCGTTCATCAACGTGCTGGCGCACCCGTCGGCCGCGATGATTTCGCCCACCGCGCTGAAGAAGTACGGCAAGGACATCGCCTTCCACCCGGTCGGCACCGGCCCGTTCGAGTTCGTCGAGTGGAAGCAGACCGACTACCTGAAGGGCAAGAAATTCGACGGCTACTGGAAGCACGGCCTGCCGAAGATCGACACCATCACCTGGAAGCCGGTGGTCGACAACAACACGCGCGCCACCGTCATGCAGACGGGCGAGGCGGATTTTGCGTTCAGCATTCCGTTCGAGCAAGCTGCCGTGCTCAAGGGCAGCAACAAGGTGGACCTGATTGCCGCGCCGTCGATCATCCAGCGCTATGTCAGCTTCAACACCAAGGTGAAGCCGTTCGACAACCCGAAGGTGCGTCAGGCCATCAACTACGCCATCAACAAGGACGCGCTGACCAAGGTGGCATTTTCGGGCTACGCCGTGCCGCAGGACGGTGTGGTGCCGCAGGGCGTGGACTACGCCGTCAAGCTGGGCCCGTGGCCGTACAACCCAGCCAAGGCGAACGAGCTGCTGAAGGAAGCAGGCTATCCGAATGGCTTCGAGACGCAACTGTGGTCGGCCTATAACCACACGACGGCGCAGAAGATCATCCAGTTCGTGCAGCAGCAACTGGCGCAAGTTGGCATCAAGGCGCAGGTGCAGGCACTGGAAGCCGGTCAGCGTGTCGAGCGCGTTGAGAGCGTGCCGACCCCGGATCAGGCCGGTGTGCGCATGTACTACACGGGCTGGTCGTCCTCCACGGGTGAGTCCGACTGGGCGATCCGTCCGCTGCTGGCTTCCGAGTCGATGCCGCCCAAGCAACTGAACACGGCGTACTACAAGAATGAGCAGGTTGATGCCGACATTGCCGGTGCGCTGCGCACCACCGACCGCGCTGAGAAGAGCAAGTTCTACACCGACGCGCAGAAGCGCATCTGGGAAGACGCACCGTGGGCCTTCCTTGTGACGGAGAAGATCGTCTATGCGCGTTCCAAGCGTCTGTCGGGTGCCTACGTGGCGCCGGATGGTTCGTTCAGCTTTGACGACATCGATATCAAGCAGTAAGCCTTTGTGCTGTACCGGCCCGCGCATAGTGTGTGCGCGGGCCAAAGAATTTCCGCCTGCGGTGGATTGCCATGTTGAACTATTTTCTGAAACGCGTACTGGGCGTCATCCCGACACTGCTGATCGTGGCCGTGCTGGTGTTCCTGTTCGTGCACTTGTTGCCGGGTGACCCGGCGCGCTTGGCCGCCGGCGCCGATGCCGACGAGTCCACCGTTGAACTGGTGCGCAAGGACCTGGGTCTGGACAAGCCGATGCACGAGCAGTTCGTGCGTTTCTTTACCCATACGGTGCGCGGCGAGTTCGGCAACTCGATCCGCACCAAGCGCGCGGTGAGCGAAGAGATTGGCGAGCGCTTCTGGCCCACGCTCAACCTGACGATCGCCAGCATGGTGTGGGCCGTCGTCTTCGGCATGGTGATCGGCATCACGTCCGCCGTGTGGCGCAACAAGTGGCCGGACCGCCTGGGCATGACGCTGGCCGTGTCGGGCATCTCATTCCCGGCCTTCGCGCTTGGCATGCTGCTGATGGAAGTGTTCTCGGTGCAGCTTGGCTGGCTGCCGTCCATCGGCGCAGATACGTGGAAACACTACGTCCTGCCGTCGCTCACGCTGGGCGCTGCGGTGGCCGCTGTGATGGCGCGCTTCACCCGCGCATCGTTTGTTGAAGTGCTGCAGGAAGATTTCGTGCGCACCGCCCGCGCCAAGGGCGTGCGCGAAACGGTGGTGGTCATCAAGCATTGCCTGCGCAACGCGATGATCCCGGTGGTGACCATGATGGGCCTGCAGTTCGGCTTTCTGCTGGGCGGCTCGATCGTGGTGGAGAAGGTGTTCAACTGGCCGGGCCTCGGGCGTCTGCTGGTGGATGCGGTGGAGATGCGCGACTACCCGGTCATCCAGGCCGAGGTGCTGCTGTTTTCGCTGGAGTTCATCCTCATCAACCTGGTGGTGGACATGCTGTACACCGTGATCAACCCGACCATCCGCTACAAGAAGTAAGGAGACGACCATGAGTCAAAACACCGAGGCAACCAGCCCGGCGGTCGTACCGCAAGCCGCCACCGAACCCGTCCGCACACCGTGGACCGAGTTCTGGCGCAAGTTCCGTAAGCAGCATCTGGCGATGGGCGCCGGCGTGTTCGTGATCGCGCTGGCGCTGATCGCCATCCTCGCGCCGCATATCGTGCCGTTCGATCCGGAAAACTATTTCGACTACGACGCGCTCAACGCCGGCCCATCCGCACAGCACTGGTTTGGCGTCGATTCGCTCGGCCGCGACATCTTCAGCCGCATCCTGATGGGCACGCGCATCTCGCTGGAGGCGGGCTTCGTGTCGGTCATCATCGGCGCCATCGTGGGCACCGTGCTCGGTCTGCTGGCCGGCTACTACGAAGGCTGGTGGGACCGCATCGTCATGCGCATCTCCGACGTGCTGTTCGCCTTCCCCGGCATTCTGCTGGCGATCGGCATCGTGGCCATCCTGGGCAACGGCATGATGAACGTGGTCTTTGCCGTGGCGGTGTTCAGCATTCCGGCGTTTGCGCGGCTGGTGCGCGGCAATACGCTCATGCTCAAGCATCTGACGTATGTGGAGGCCGCACGCAGCATCGGCGCATCGGACTGGACGATCATCATGCGGCACATCCTGCCCGGCACGATCTCGTCCATCGTCGTGTATTTCTCGATGCGGATCGGCACGTCGATCATCACCGCCGCCAGCCTCTCGTTCCTGGGCCTGGGCGCACAGCCACCCACGCCGGAGTGGGGCGCGATGCTCAACGAAGCGCGCGCCGACATGGTGACGGCGCCGCACGTGGCAATCTTCCCGAGCCTGGCGATCTTCCTGACCGTGCTGGCGTTCAACCTGCTGGGCGACGGCCTGCGCGACGCGCTGGACCCGAAGATCGACCGCCGCTGAGTGTTTCGTATGCCGCTCAGTCTTCCGCACATCGGTGCGCTGCCCGCCGGCCCGCGCAACAGCATCACTGACGTAGCCGGCGTAACGGTCGGCCACGCCACGATTGCCGGCGGTGACATCCAGACTGGCGTCACCGTGGTGCGCCCGCATGCTGGCGACCCGTTCGTCGACAAGGTTCCGGCTGCCTGTGGCGTCATCAACGGCTTCGGCAAAAGCATCGGCCTCGTGCAGATCGAGGAACTCGGCGTGCTGGAAACGCCGATTGCGCTGACCAACACGTTTGCCGTTGGCGCAGTGGCGCAGGCGCAGATTCGCCAGGCCGTGGCCGCCAACCCGCAGATCGGGCGCGCGTGGTCCACCGTCAATCCGCTCGTCTTTGAATGCAACGACGGCTACCTGAACGATCTGCAGGCGTTTGCCGTGCAGGACGTGCACTACGACGCGGCCTACACTGCTGCGGCGGAGACGTTCGAGCAGGGCGCGGTTGGCGCAGGGCGGGGCATGTCGTCGTTCGGTGTGAAGGGCGGCATTGGTTCGGCCTCGCGCGTGGTGGTGCTGGCCGATGGCACGCAACGCACCGTCGGCGCGCTAGTGCTGTCCAACTTTGGCGTGACGGAAAACCTGACGCTGGCTGGGCGCAATGTCGGTGCAGAGCTGGCAAAGGCACTGGCCGCTTGCGCACCCGAGCCGGAAAAGGGCTCGATCATCATGCTGCTGGCCACCGATGCGCCGCTCGACGCGCGTCAATTGCGTCGCCTTGCCTTGCGCGCGGGCGCAGGCCTCGCGCGCACCGGTTCTGTTTACGGCCACGGCAGCGGCGACATCGCGCTGGCGTTCTCCACGGCATACACCGTGCCGCACGAAGGTACGCGTGCCATGCCAGTCGTTGCCATGACGCACGAATCCCACCTCGACCCATTGTTCCAGGCTGCCGCTGACAGTGTGGAGCAAGCCATCGTGCACGCGCTCTTCCACGCAGAAGCCGTGACCGGCCGCGACGGCAACACGCGCCGCGCCCTGACCGAATTGATCTGACCTGACCTCATGCGCATCCTGATTTCCGCCGACATCGAAGGCGTGGCCAACGTGTTCCACCCCGAGCAGACGCGCGCCGGCAACGGCGAATACGAACGCGCCCGCCGCTGGATGACCGCCGAAGCCGACGCCGCCGTGCGCGGCGCCTTCGACGGCGGCGCCACCGAAGTGCTCGTCAACGATTCGCACGGCGGCTTCCGCAACCTCATCCCCGATTCCATCGACCGCCGCGCGCGCTTCGTGCTCGGCAAGCCGCGCTACCTCAGCATGATGGCCGGCGTGGAAGGCTGCAACGCCGTCTGCATGATCGGCTACCACGCCCGCGCCGGCAGCCGCGGCGTGCTGGCCCACACCATCAACAGCTTCGCGTTCACGCGCGTCTGGTTCAATGAACAGGAACTGGGCGAGGCGGGCATCTATGGCGCGCTGGCCGGTGAGCGCGGCGTGCCCGTAGCCGTGGCCAGCGGTGACGACGTCTTCGTCAAAGAGACATTGCCGCTGCTGCCGCACACCACATTTGTGGAAACCAAGCAGGCCGAGGGCGTGAACGCCGGCGTGTCGCTGTCGCCGGAGCAATCGTGCGAGGCGATCTACGCGGCGGTGAAGGCCGCCGTGCGTCGCGGACACTTCAGCATGCCATTGCGCATGCAACCGCCCATCGTTTGCCGCCTGCAGACGCAGACCCCCGCGCTGGCCGATCTGTTCTGCCAGTGGCCCGCACTGGAGCGAATGGACGGCACGATGCTGCGCTTCGCCGCCGACTCCGTCGAACATGCTGTGCGCATGCTCAACAGCCTGTCCGCCATGTCCGCGATGCTGCGCTGAGAAGCGACCAACGCAACGCCCACGAAAGCGCAGCAGCGCCAACGCGCGCACCCAGACGGTTTGGCCGTTCCTGCCCTAGATGGCGCCTTGAATTTTCGTAAGCGGGCGGAAGAAAGACGGGAAACTGTCTGAGCGCAGCGAGTTTTTCCCGTCTCCGCCCGGTTACGGAAATTCAAGGAGTCTTTCGCCATCTCGGGCGCGCCTTTCTTTGCCTACCTTTCTTTGGCAAGACAAAGAAAGTAGGTCGGCCCCGGCAGGGGCCGAAACCAGGGATAGACCACAAACACTCACCCCAAGCGTAAACTTCAGGATATCGACCCCCGAAGGAGCCCCTCATGACCCGCGCACTCACACTCACCACGCTGCTGTGTGCGCTAGCAATAACGGTAACGGCCTGCGACCGCCGTCCACCCCCATCCAACCCGCCCACACCGCAGACCACCAAAGCCGAAAAAGCCGCAGCCGCGCTCGCCAAGGCTGCCGCCGAATTCAAGTGCCCCGGGCCATCCGCCCGCTTCATGATTGACGACGGTACCAACCGCGGCCCCAAGCAACCCGTGCGCACCAACTGCACCACGGCGTACGCCACCTGCGACGCCCAGGCGCAAGCCGTCTTCGATCACTGCCCGAGCGGCCAGGTCTTCGACAAACGTTTCGGTGTTTGCGTCGTGAAAGACGCGTGTGACGAGGTGACGTCCTGAGTTTCCGACCCAACGCATCGGGTCCGGAACGCAATGGATGAGGTTCGGAACCGTAATCGCCGAGTTCCGGACTGCGCACTCCAATGTTCGTGAACCCCAATGGCGGGGCTTAGAACTTCAATGATGCGGTTCGGAACGCCACGCGCTGCGTCCAGAACCGGAAGGGGGGCGTTCCGAACGCAGACGGCCGCGTCCCGGAACCATGAACACGGGGTTCAGAACCCCACGCTTGGCGTTTTCAACCGCGTCAGAGTGCCTCGCGCGTGACGAGGAAGACCTGGTCTTCGCCGGCGCTGGTCGGCAACCAGACGAGGTCGAGATCCGGGAAGGCGGCCTCCACGTTCTCACGCTCGTTGCCGATCTCCACCACCAGCACGCCATGCGGCTTCAGGTGGCGCGGCGCGTCGGCGAGGATGCGGCGCACGATGTCCATGCCATCGTTGCCGCCGGCCAGCGCCATACGCGGCTCGGCGCGGTACTCGGGCGGCAGCGCCTGCATCGAGGTTTCGTTCACGTACGGCGGGTTGGTCAGGATCACGTCGTAGTGCACGCCTGCCGGCAGCGGCGCATAGAGATCGCCTTCGTGCAGGCGGATGCGGTCTTCCAGCTTGTAATCGTCGACGTTGCGATTGGCCACCACCAAGGCATCCGGGGATAGGTCCACCGCGTCGATGGTCGCATTTGGCCATTGCAGCGCGGCCAGGATCGCCAGGCAGCCGGAGCCGGTGCACAGCTCGAGCACATCGGTCGGACCATCTTCGTGGTCAATCCACGGCTCCAGCCCATCTTCCAGCAGTTCGCCGATGAAGCTGCGCGGCACGATCACGCGCTCGTCCACGTAGAAACGCATGCCGTGCATGAACGCCTCGTGCGTGATGTAAGCGGCGGGCACGCGATCGACGGCGCGGCGCTCGATCACCTTCAGCACGGCGGCCACTTCTTCGGGCAGCAGGCGCGCGTCCATGAACGGCTCCAGCGTGTCGATCGGCAGGTGCAGCGTGTGCAGGATCAGGTAGGCGGCTTCGTCGTAGGCGTTTTCGCTGCCGTGGCCGAAGACGAGGCCCGCAGCGGTGAAGCGCGAGACGGCGTAGCGCAGCAGGTCGCGCACCGTGGTGAATGGATGGGAGGCGGGCAGGGTGTGGGCGGTCATGTTTGGCTCAATGTTGTTCTGCAGCCAGCAGGTCGACGTAGGCGACGTCGAGCTGGTCGGTCTCGGCAATGCCGAGGGATTGCATCAATTGGAGGGCGATGGTCACGCTATCGTCTTCGGATTGGTCATCGCGCAGCACGACTTCGAGTTCGACGAAATCCTTTTCGTGCATGGCAGGCGCGGACCAGTTCAGGCAGCACAGCTTATCGCCTGTTCCAAACTAGCCCGCGCGATGACACGGTGGAACGGTGTGATTGCCGCGAGGTACGCCCGCCCGAGCAAGTTATGGCAGTGCACCACGGTCACCACGACGAGCTCCCTGCTGCCTGCCGCACCCGCGCGCAGCTGGATCGCGAGCCGGAAGTCGAGATGCCGATCGTCCTCGCCCATGACGAGTTCCCCCGCAGTCTTCGACAGCAGTGGAAAGAAGCCGATCACCGCCCCCCGCGCCGCTGCAGCAATACCAACCGCACGAGACGATTTGACGCCAACTGTCGCCATCATCGTGTCCCGCACCCGCGTCAGCGCCCGAATCCACCACGCCTGCCGCTCGAATCCGGCACGCGCCAACGCTTCGAGATCGTCGCTGGCCTCAGCCGGTAATTGAACCGCATACGCATCCAGTAAATCCGCATTCCTATAAAGCGGCGCTAGGGCACAGTCGGATGGCACGGGTATCGCATGCGCTCTATAGGCATTCATCATCAACCAATCTCTCCATGGTTTGGGTCCGGCGCTCTCTGGATGTGAGTATCGACATCATCCGGTCGCGTTCGATGACGATATAGCCGAGGGGGGCGACACCGTATGTATCCGCACGCTCGCCTGTATCCTCGAACTCGACCTGAAAAGATGAAATTTTTCACCACCCGAACCTCCTTGCCTTGGTTTCGCCAACCTACAAGTCAGGCACGAGCCATTAGCTTCACGCCATCATGCCAGTATGGGTGGTCATGTTCACCTCAATGTTGTTTGGCGGAGAGCAGGTCGACGTAGGCAACGTCGAGCAGGTCGGTCTCGGCAATGCCGAGGGATTGCATCAGAGCGTGCGCGATCTTCACGCCGTCGTCTTCGGATTGGTCATCGCGCAATACGACTTCGAGCTCGACGAAGTCGCCGAGGTCTTTCACGGCATCGACATGGATGCGTGTTTGCCCGACGAGATAAAGCTGACGGACTTTGATGACGCGGCCGGCGGTGCCGATGGCAGCGGCCAGCGTGTCGCGCAAGGCGTCGGGCGCGGCGGTCGGCACGATGTGGTAGTTCGACACGCGCGGGCCGGTGCTGTCGGCGCGGAAGTAATGGATCAGCTCGCCGCGCTCGGGCGAGAACTGCCGCAGCTTCAGGCGCCCGTGGGCGCTGGCGAAGAACGTGTCGTCCTGCTCGATGCGCTCGGGGCCAGAGTCGGCCAGCGCGGCGGCACGTTCCATCAGCGCCGCCACGTCGCGCACACGCGCCTTGATTTCAACGTTGCGCGCCATCAGGCGACCAGCGTTTCCAGCACGCGGCGATACACGTTCTTCAGCGGCTCAATGAAGGCCACTTCGACGTGTTCGTCGATCTTGTGGATGCTCGCGTTCGGCGGGCCGAATTCGATTACCTGCGGGCAGATCTTGGCGATGAAGCGGCCGTCCGACGTGCCGCCAGTGGTCGACAGTTCGGTGGTCACGCCGCACTCGGCCTGGATGGCGGAGGCGAGCGCCTCGGATAGTTCGCCGCGCTCGGTCAGGAAGGGCTCGCCGCCCAGCGTCCAGTCGATCGTGTAGTCGACGCCATGCGCATCGAGGATGCTGTGCACGCGCGCCTTCAGGCCATCCGGCGTGCTGGCCGTCGAGAAGCGGAAGTTGAAGTCGATCGTCACGTGGCCCGGGATCACGTTGGTCGCGCCCGTGCCGCCGTGGATGTTCGACATCTGCCACGTGGTCGGCGGGAAGTATGCGTTGCCGTCATCCCACTTGGCGGCGGCGAGTTCGGCTAGCGCCGGGGCGGCCAGGTGAATCGGGTTCTTGGCCAGATGCGGATAGGCAATGTGCCCCTGCACACCATTGACCGTGAGCCTGCCCGACAGCGAGCCGCGCCGTCCGTTCTTCACCATGTCGCCGAGCCTGGATACCGAAGTCGGCTCGCCGACCACGCAATAGTCCATGCGCTCGCCGCGTGCGCGCAGCAGGTCGCACACCTTGACGGTGCCGTCGTGCGCCGGGCCTTCTTCGTCACTCGTGATCAGGAAGCCGATCGAGCCGGCGTGGTCGGGGTACTTGGCAACGAATTCTTCCGACGCGACCACAAAGCCGGCGATGGACGTCTTCATGTCAGCCGCGCCGCGGGCGTAGAGCTTGCCATCGCGGTGGGTGGGCTCGAACGGGTCGGAGTGCCATTGTTCGACCGGGCCGGTGGGCACCACGTCGGTGTGGCCTGCGAAGACGAGCAGCTTGCCCTCGGTGCCCGCGCGGCCGCGTTTGACGGCCCACAGGTTGGTCACGCGAAAGTGGTCCGGGCCGCTGACCACGGTTTCGCATTCGAAGCCGGCGGCGGTCAGGCGTTCGATCAGCACGTCCTGGCAGCCCTTGTCGTCGGGCGTGACGGAGCGGCGGCGGATCAGGTCTTCAGTGAGGGCAAGCGTGGGCTGCATGACAGTGATCAGTGATGGTGTTGTCGTTATTGTTAGAAGAGGGCGCTGTACTGGTCAGCCGAGAACCCGACGTTGATGGTCTTGCCATGCACCAGCACCGGCCGCTTGATGAGCGACGGGTTGGCCTGCATCAGCGCGATCGCGCCGGCTTCGTCTTCGGCACGCACCTTGTCGGCATCCGACAGCGCGCGCCACGTGGTGCCTTTGCGGTTGAGCAGCGTGGTGAGTGGCACGTGCTTGAGCCAGCCGGCCAGCATGTCGGCGCTCACGCCCTGTTTCTTGAAATCGTGAAAGGTGTAGGCAACGCCGTTCGATTCGAGCCACGTGCGGGCTTTCTTCACGGTGTCGCAGTTGGGAATGCCGTGCAGGGTCGTCATGGTTGGGTCAGTGTCGGATTGCTTGCTGGGCGAAGACAAGGGCAACGACGGCCAGCGCAAAGCTGATGGACGCCAGCCACGTCATGCGCTTGAGCCGGCGTTCGAGCCGCGCAGCTTCGTCGCGCAAGGCGTCGATGGTGATGGCGTGTTGCTCGGCCAGCAGCTTGACGGATTCGGCCTGCTGCAGGATCGCCGCTTCAAGTTCGGCGATACGGGTATTCGGATCGGGCGCGGCATCCTCCGCACGAGCGGGTTCCGTGCCGGCCTTCTTGCGGTTCTTGAACTTGTCGATGGTCTTGTTGGCCTGCTCCAGGATGGTGGGCAGCAGCGACAAGACGGTACCGATGGTGTTCGGATCAAGACCCATGATGCGTTGGCGCAGTTTGTCGAATTTTCCAGACATGCTGCGTTCAGGTTGGTTGGCGTGCCGATGAGACTACACGACACGCCCACCGTTCCGACTGAGTGGCGCTTAGTCGCCGCGCAGCAACTCGTTCAGGCCAACCTTGGCGCGCGTCTTGGCGTCGACCTTCTTGACGATCACGGCGCAGTACAGGCTGTGCGTGCCGTCCTTCGAGGGCAGGTTGCCCGCCACCACCACCGAGCCCGCCGGGATGCGGCCGTAGCTGACTTCACCGGTTTCGCGGTCGTAGATCTTGGTCGACTGGCCCAGGTACACGCCCATCGAGATCACCGAGTTTTCTTCCACGATCACGCCTTCCACCACTTCCGAGCGCGCACCGATGAAGCAGTTGTCTTCAATGATGACCGGGTTGGCCTGCAGCGGCTCCAGCACGCCGCCGATGCCCACGCCGCCCGACAGGTGAACGTTCTTGCCGATCTGCGCGCACGAACCGACGGTGGCCCACGTGTCGACCATCGTGCCTTCATCCACATAGGCGCCGATGTTCACGTACGACGGCATCAGCACGGCGTTCTTGGCGATGAACGAACCACGACGCGCCACGGCCGGCGGCACCACGCGGAAGCCGCCAGCGGCGAAGTCTTCCGCCGTGTAGTTGGCGAACTTGCTCGGCACCTTGTCGTAGAACTGCGTGAAGCCGCCGGCAGCCATCGGCGCGTTGTCTTCCAGGCGGAACGACAGCAGCACGGCCTTCTTGATCCACTGGTTGACGATCCACTCGCCGTCCTTCTTCTCGGCCACGCGCAGCGCGCCCTTGTCGAGCTGGCCGATCACGTTGGCCACAGCTTCACGGACATCGGCCGGAGCGGCCTTGGGCGACAGGTTGGCGCGGTCTTCCCACGCTTGGTCGATCAGGGATTGCAGTTGTTGCGACATGGTCTTGTTGGCTCTCGAAGAGGAAACAGAAAACAGAAAAAGGATCAGCGTTGCTGGCAGAACTCGACAATGCGGCGCGCGCCTTCCAGGCATTCGTCCACGCCGGCCACCAGCGCGATACGCACGTAGTCCTGGCCCGGGTTCGTGCCGTGCGCCTCGCGGGCGAGGTAGCTGCCCGGCAGCACGGCGACGTTCTTGGCAGCCAGCAGCTGGCGTGCGAATTCGGTGTCCGACAGGCCTGTGCGCTTGACGTTGGCCCACAGGTAGAAGGCCGCGTCGGGCAGGGCCACATCCAGCACCTCGGCCAGCATCGGCGTGACTTGCTGGAACTTCTTGACGTACTGCGCGCGGTTGTCACGCACGTGGGTCTCGTCGTTCCATGCGGCGATGCTAGCGGATTGCACCGACGGGCTCATCGCGCTGCCGTGATACGTGCGATACAGCAGATAGGCCTTGAGCAGCTTGGCATCACCGGCCACGAAACCGGAGCGCATGCCCGGCACGTTGGAGCGCTTGGACAGGCTGGAGAACATCACCAGCCGATCAAAGCTGCGGCCCAGTTGGTGCGCAGCCTGCAGCGCGCCCAGCGGCGGGTTGGCCTCGTCGAAATAGATTTCGGAGTAGCACTCGTCCGACGCGATGATGAAGCCGTATTCGTCCGACAGCGCGAAGAGCTGCTTCCAGTCTTCCAGCGTGAGCACGGCGCCGGTCGGGTTGCCCGGGCTGCACACGAAGACGAGCTGCACGTTGCGCCATTCTTCCGGCGTGATCGAATCGAAATCGGGCGCGTAGTTGCGTGCCGGGTTGCTGTTGGCGAACAGCGGCGTCGCGCCAGCCAGCAGCGCCGAGCCTTCGTAGATTTGATAGAACGGGTTCGGACACAGCACGCGCGCGCCGGGCTTGCTGCCGTCGATCACGGTCTGCGCGAACGAGAACAGCGCCTCGCGCGAGCCGTTGACCGGGATGACCTCGTTGGCCGGATCGACTTTCGGCAAGCCGTACCGGCGTTCCAGCCATGCAGCGATGCACTGTCGCAGTGCATCAGAACCGATCGTCGTGGGATAATTCGCCAGCCCGCCAAGCGCCGCCACGAGCGCATCTTTGATGAGTGCAGGCGTCGGATGCTTGGGCTCGCCGATGCCGAAGCTGATCGGCGTATGCGCGGGGCTGGGCGTCACGTCCTTGACGAGCGCTTTCAGTTTTTCGAACGGATACGGCTGCAGGGCGGACAAGCGCGGATTCACGGTATTGGGCTGGTCAGTAGGCAAGCGCGGCGCTTGCGGGCGAAGCCCTGAATTATACGGTCAACGCTTGGCCGTCTTCCCATCACCTTGCGGCATGCGGCGGTTTTTCCGCCGTTTTTCATGAGTCACATGACAACGATTGCTTCATCGGCGCCCTCGGCAGACGGGGCCGTCCATCGCGAGCCGCAGTGGACGGCTGCACTGTTCATCCTCCTGGGTGCCTCGGTCTGGGGCATCTCGTGGTTTCCGTACCGGTTGCTGGCCGGCTGGGGGCTGGGCAGCATGCTGGCCTCTTCCATGACGGGGGCCTGCGCTGCGGTGCTGGCCGCCGTGGTGCTGCGTCGCCATTTCCGCACGTTCCAGTGGTCTTGGGTGATTCTGGCGTTGGGCGTGGCGGCCGGCGTCACCAATGCCGGCTTTGTCTGGGGCACGGTGCATGGCACGGTGATGCGCGTGCTGCTCCTGTTCTATCTCACGCCGGTGTGGACGGCGCTGCTGGCACGCCTGTGGCTGCATGAGCGGCTGGGCTGGCGCGGGGGGGCGTTGCTCGCGCTGGCGCTGTCGGGCGCTGTGCTGATGCTCTGGTCCGGACAGGCCGGCACGCCGTGGCCAGGTACGGCGGCAGAGTGGGCGGGGCTGATTGCGGGGCTGGCTTTTGCGTGCAACAACGTGTTGTCGCGCCTGGCGGGGCAGCGTCATCCGACCATGCGGCCGGAGATGCGCACCGTAGTCGTCTTCACCGGCTGCGCGCTGGTCGGTATGCCTGCAGCGATGCTGCTGGACGGTGTGCACGCGGTGCCGACGGAGCCCTTTGCGCAACTGAATACCTGGGCGCTGCTGCTTGGCATGGCGTGCGTGCTGGTGGGCGGCAATGTGATGGTGCAGCGCGGCTTGCAGCGCCTGCCCGCCAATCGCGCGGCGTTGCTGATGTTGTTCGAGATCGTGGTCGCGGCGGTGTCGTCGGCGTTGCTCACGTCGGAGCGGTTGTCCGCGCAGGAGATGGTGGGTGGCGTGTTGATCATCTTGGCTGGCGCGCTGTCGGGACTGTCGCGGCGCAAGTAGGCGTTCTTCAAAACAATCGAGGGTATGTTGATGTTGCTTCGTTCGATTTCCGTGGCGCTGGCGGTTGCGTTGTCGATGGCCACTGCCGTTGCCCAAGCCGCACCTGCCGAAACAGGGCCCGCGTATGGCCCACGGCTGGAGGGCTTCGAGTACCCGGCGCCGGTCAAGCTCTTCAAGTTCGAGTCCCAGGGCAACGCGCTGGAAATGGCGTACCTGGACGTGCCGGCCAAGCAGCCAAACGGCCAGGTCGCGGTGCTGCTGCACGGCAAGAACTTCTGCGCAGCTACGTGGGAAGGCACGATCCAGGCGCTGACGAGTGCTGGCTACCGCGTGATCGCACCGGACCAGATCGGTTTCTGCAAGTCCAGCAAGCCGCACGCGTATCAGTACACGTTCCAGCAACTGGCCAACAACACGCATGCGCTGCTGGCCTCGCTGGGTATAGAGCAGGCCATTCTGATCGGCCATTCGACGGGCGGCATGCTGGCGACGCGCTATGCGCTGATGTATCCGCACGCAGTGTCGCGGCTGGTGATGATCAACCCGATTGGCCTGGAAGACTGGAAGGCCAAGGGGGTGCCGTCAATGACCGTCGATCAATGGTTTGCGCGCGAGAAACAAACCACCGCGGAGCGCATCCGCGCTTATGAGCGGTCCACGTACTACGCGGGCCAATGGCGTGCGGAATATGAGCCGTGGGTGCAGATGCTGGCCGGCATGTATCGCGGCCCGGAGCGCGATCTGGTCGCGTGGAATTCCGCGCTGCTGTACGACATGATCTACACGCAGCCGGTCATCTATGAGTTCGGCCAACTGCGCCCGTGGACACTCCTGCTGATCGGTCAGAAAGACACTACCGCCATCGCCAAGGACACCGCGCCGCCGGAGGTGCGTGCCCGGCTAGGCAACTACCCCGAACTGGGGCGCGCCACGGCCAAGGCGATTCCGCGCGCGACACTGGTGGAATTTCCCGATGCGGGCCATGCGCCACAAATCCAGGACCCTGATGCACTGCACAAAGCGCTGCTGGATTGGCTAGCTCATCCTGAGCCTTCCCGCACCCGGCGTCCGGACTGACAGGACTTGTCAGAAAGGTGAAATTGCTGACAAATCCGCAGTAATTCACCTTGCGATGGTCCAAATTTCGTCCATTTTTGTAGTGATTTGATTGGCGGGAGCCCGGGAGGCGAATGGTATGATGACGCCATCCGCGCCCCTGGAGCGTGCCTTGCCATTCCGCGCCGTACGGTGTTGATGTGACGGCAAAGGCGCGCGCCTCGGGCGCCCGCTTTATCCCCTTTACTGATCCCTTCGAGACGACCTCAACGTGCGCCTCTCCTCGATCAAGCTCGCAGGCTTCAAGTCTTTCGTCGATCCGACCAATTTCCATGTTCCGGGCCAGCTCGTCGGCATCGTCGGTCCGAACGGTTGCGGTAAATCCAACATCATCGACGCCGTGCGCTGGGTGCTCGGTGAATCACGCGCCGCAGAACTCCGTGGCGAGTCGATGCAAGACGTCATCTTCAACGGCTCCACGCAGCGCAAGCCCGCTGGCCGCGCCAGCGTCGAACTCGTGTTCGATAACGCCGAAGGCCGCGCCGCCGGCCAGTGGAGCCAGTACGCCGAAGTGGCGGTCAAGCGCGTCCTGAGCCGCGACGGGACCTCCTCGTACTTCATCAACAACCAGGCGGTGCGCCGCCGCGACATCCAGGACATCTTCCTCGGCACCGGCCTTGGGCCGCGCGCCTACGCCATCATCGGGCAGGGGATGATCTCGCGCATCATCGAGGCCAAGCCCGATGACATGCGCATCTTCCTGGAAGAAGCCGCGGGCGTCTCCAAGTACAAGGAACGCCGCCGCGAAACCGAAAACCGCCTGTCCGATACGCGTGAAAACCTCACGCGCGTGGAAGACATCCTGCGCGAACTCGGCACCAACCTCGAAAAGCTCGAAGGCCAGGCCGAAGTCGCGCAGCGCTTCCAGACGCTGCAAGCGGATGGCGAAGAGAAGCAGCACCTGCTGTGGCTGCTGCGCAAGCGTGAGGCGCAAGGCGAGCAGGAGCGCCACCAGCGCACCATCGCGCAGGCGCAGGTCGACCTCGAAGCGCAGACCGCGCAGCTTCGCCACATCGAGGCCGAGCTGGAAACGATGCGCGCCGCGCACTACGCGTCGTCTGACGCGATGCATGCCGCGCAGGGCGCGCTGTACGAAGCCAATGCCGAAGTCAGCCGCCTGGAAGCCGAGATCCGCTACGTGGTGGAATCGCGCAACCGCATCCAGCAACAGATCGCCACGCTGACCGCGCAGCAGGACCAATGGCACACCCAGGGCGATCAGGCGCAGGAGGATCTTGCTGCGGCAGAAGAAGAACTCGCCATGGCCGAAGAGCGTGCCGCGCGGGCTGCGGAGGAAGTCGCTCGCATGTCCGACGAACTGCCCGGCATGGAAGCGCAATGGCGTGACGCGCAGACCGCGCTGAATGACCAGCGCGCTGCCATTCTGCAATCGGAGCAGGCGCTCAAGCTCGAAGCCGCGCACCAGCGCAATGCTGATCAAGCCTTGCACCAGCTCGAACAGCGCCGCGAACGTCTGTCGCAAGAAGCTGGCGGCCTCGATAAGCCGGACGACGTGCAGCTCGAAACGCTGCGTGCTGAACTGGCCGAGCAGGAAGAGGTGCTGGTCGAAGCGCAAGCCGCGCTGGAAGACGCCGAGACGCAACTGCCGCAACTCGACGATGCTCGCCGCGCCGCGCAGGACCGCGTGCAATCCGAAGCCGCTGCCATCGCCAGTCTGGAAGCCCGCCTCGCCGCGCTCAAGCAACTGCAGGAAAGCGTGCAGACCGACGGCAAGGTCCAGCCGTGGCTGGCCAAGCATGAACTGAGCGAGCTGCCGCGCTTCTGGAAGAAGCTGCAGATCGAGCAGGGCTGGGAGCCTGCGCTCGAAGCCGTGTTGCGCGAGAAGCTGTCTGCGCTGGAAGTCTCCAACCTCGACTGGATCAAAGCGTTTGCCGCCGATGCGCCGCCGGCCAAGCTGGCGTTCTACACACCGCCTTCGGCCGCACGTCCGGTCGAAGCGCCTGCAGGATTGCGCCCGTTGATGTCGCTGGTGCAGGTGACGGAGCCGGGCATCCGCGCCGTGCTGCAGGACTGGCTTGCCGACGTCTATATCGCCGACGATATGCAGGCCGCGCTCACCGCGCGCCAGGCGCTGCCCGAGGGCGGCACGTTTGTGGTCAAGGCCGGTCATCTGGTGGGTCGCGCGTCGGTGCAGTTGTATGCGCCCGATTCCGAGCAGGCCGGCATGCTGGCCCGCGCGCAGGAAATTGAGAACCTGCACAAGCAGGTACGTGCGCAGATGCTGCTGTCGGACGAGGCCAAGAGCGCCGCCGTCCGTGCAGATGCGGCCTACACCCAAGCCAGCCAGGCGCTCCTGCATGTGCGGGCCCGCGCTGATCAGGCGACGCGGCGCGTCCATGTGTTGCAGATGGATGTGCTCAAGCTTTCGCAGGCGATGGAGCGCTACAACGCGCGCAGTGGCCAGATCGACAGCGAGCTGGAAGAGATTCGCGCGCAGATCGAAGAGCAACGCGCCATCCGCGCTGAATCCGAAGCGACCTTCGAGCAGCACGACGCGGCCCTCGCCGATATGCAGGCGCGCTTTGAAGACAACCAGCAGGCATTCGAAGCACTCGAGGCGCGCCTGGGCGATGCCCGCAACGCGCTGCGCGATCTGGAACGCGGCGCACAGGAAGCGCACTTTGCCGAGCGCAACCTGGAGAACCGCATTGCAGAGTTGAAGCGCAACATCCAGGTGGCGACCGACCAAGCGCAGCAGATCGTGCTGACGCTGGAAAACGCCCGTGCCGAGTTGGAAACCATCAACGAGCAGACCGCGCACACCGGCCTACAGGAAGCGCTGGAGCGCCGCGCCGAGAAAGAAGAAAAGCTTGGTATCGCCCGCATCGAGTTGGATGCGCTGTCCGCGCAATTGCGTACGTTTGACGAGCAACGCCTGACCGCCGAACGCGCGCAGCAGCCGCTGCGCGATCGCATTACCGAGCTGCAATTGAAGGAGCAGGCCGCGCGCCTGAACCAGGAGCAGTTCTCCGAGCAGCTCGCCACTGCCAACGTGGACGAAGTCGCGCTGGCCGAACGCCTGACGGACGACCTCAAGCCCTCGTACCTGCAAGGCGAAGTCACGCGCATCAACAACGCGATCAACGCGTTGGGCCCGGTCAACATGACTGCGCTGGATGAGCTGGCCACCGCACGCGAGCGCAAGGGCTTCCTCGATGCGCAGTCGGCCGACTTGAACGACGCCATCACCACGCTGGAAGACGCGATCCACAAGATCGACCAGGAAACGCGCTCGCTGCTGCAAGGCACCTTCGATCAGGTCAACCACCACTTCGGCGAGTTGTTCCCGACGCTGTTCGGTGGCGGCCAAGCCAAGTTGATCATGACCGGCGAAGAGATTCTCGACGCGGGCGTGCAGGTGATGGCGCAGCCGCCGGGCAAGAAGAACTCGACCATTCATCTGCTATCTGGCGGCGAGAAGGCGCTGACGGCAATTGCGCTGGTGTTTGCGATGTTCCAGTTGAATCCGGCCCCGTTTTGCTTGCTGGACGAGGTGGATGCGCCGCTGGACGACGCCAACACCGAGCGCTACGCCAACATGGTCAAGCGCATGTCCGACAAGACCCAATTCGTTTTTATTTCTCATAACAAGATTGCGATGGAAATGGCGCAACAGCTCATCGGTGTGACCATGCAGGAACAGGGCGTGTCCCGGATCGTGGCGGTGGATATGGATGCCGCGCTGACCATGGCGGAGGCGGCATGAGCAGTAAGCAGGGGCCCCGCGTAGCGGGGATGCGCGCGTCCGCGAATGCAAGCAGCCACCGACACCACTCAGACAAAATGACCGACACGACCAAGGAGGGGGCGGCGTAATGCAACTCGGGCAAGACAACAACCTGGTCATGGCACTGCTGGGTGCCGGCGTCGTCTTCGTACTGGTGATCGTGATCTACAACCAGTGGCAGATCCGCAAGGCGCGCCGCCCCGAAGCGTACAACCCGCAAATCGATGACGCACCGCGCGGCGAGCCCCGGAGAGCGCGCCAGGAGCCCGGCCTCGGTGGTGAGACTGACGAAATCGGCCGCGTCGAGCCGCGTCTCGAACCCGGTCTCGCGCCGCAGTCGCGTACACCCGCCACCGGCAGCGCTGAAACCGAAGCCGGCGTGATCGGCGCAGAACTCACGCCCACGGGTGATGACGCCGCGCTGGAAGCCGCAGAGTCGGAAGAGGCCGCCGAGCCTGCGCCAGGTTCGTTGGAGCCGGCCACGGGCGTGATCGACCCGCTCATCGACTGCATCGTCCCGCTGCACCCGGAGCGCGAAGTCTCGGGCGATCGCCTGCTGCCGGCGTTGGCCAAGCTGCGTCGCGCGGGCACCAAGCAGATCCACGTGGAAGGGTTGAACCCGGCCGCCAATGCGTGGGAAGCGATCCGCGCTGGTCAGCGTTACCTCGATCTGCAGGTTGCCGTGCAACTGGCCAATCGTACTGGCCCGCTGAATGCGCTGGAGTTCTCGGAGTTCATCAACGCGATCGATCCGCTGTCGGAATCGGTGGACGCTGTGCCCGAGTTGCCGGAGATGAACGAGACGATTTCCAACGCCCGCGAGCTCGACGCGTTTGCCGCCGAGTGCGACGTGCAACTGGGTGTGAGCGTGATCTCCGATGGCGCGCCGTGGTCAGCGGCCTACGTGCAGACTGTGGCCACGCAGGACGGTCTCGTGCTCTCGCGCGATGGCACGCGCTTCACGCGCTTCCATGCTGGCGCAGACGGCGTGCAGCGCGCGCTGTTCACGCTGCAGTTTGGCGACACCAACTTCCTGCGCGATGACCTGACCGTCAAGGCGGGCCGCCAGATCACGCTGCTGCTGGATGTGCCGCTGGCCGAAGAGCCGGCCAAGCCGTTCAAGCTGGTGTGCGAATACGCCTACACGCTGTCGCAGCGCATGGGTGCGCAGGTGGTGGACGACAACCTGCGCCCGCTGACGGAGCAATCCTTCGTCGCCATCCAGAAGCATCTGCGGGTGCTGTACGACAAGCTCGAATCGCGCGGCATTCCGGCCGGTTCCAGCACCGCGGTGCGTCTGTTCAGCCACTGACGGGTCCACGATGAGCAAGACTGCAGAACCCGCGTCCGGAGCAGCACCCGAGACGCGGGCAGCTTGGCTGCGCGCCGAGCTGAACCGCTACGCCCACGAGTACTACGTGCTCGACCAGCCCAGCGTGCCCGACGCTGAATACGACCGGCTCTACCGCGAGCTGGAAGCGCTGGAAGCCGAACATCCTGAACTGAAGACGCCAGATTCGCCCACGCTGCGGGTGGGCGGGATGATTCTGCCGGAGTTCGCGCCCGTCAGGCATGTCATTCCGATGCTGTCGATTCGCACCGAAACCGACACCACCGCCAACGGCGCGCGCGCGTTCGATGCGAGCGTGCGCCGCGAGCTGGGTCTCGATGACACCGATCCGCCCGTCGAATACGCCGCTGAACTGAAGTTCGACGGCCTGGCGATCAACCTCCGCTACGAGCGCGGCTACCTCGTGCAGGCCGCCACGCGCGGCGACGGTACCACCGGCGAAGACGTCACACAGAACATCCGCACGATCCGCCAGATTCCGCTGGGCGTGCACCCCGTCGATGGCGTTGTGCCCGATGTACTCGAAGTGCGCGGCGAGGTCTACATGCGCCGCGACGATTTCGAAAAGCTCAACGCTCGCCAGCGCGAACGGGGCGATAAGACCTTCGTCAACCCGCGCAACACCGCAGCTGGTGCCGTGCGCCAGCTTGATCCGAAGATGGCCGCGGAGCGCCCGCTATCGTTCTTCGCCTATGGCCTGGGCGAAGTGGTGGGTTGGACTGGCATGCCCGACACGCACGCCGGCATGCTCGACGCGCTGCAGGCGTTCGGCTTCCCGGTCAGCAAGGAACGTGCGGCGGTGAAGGGCGGCGAAGGCCTGGTCGAATTCCATGACGCCATCGGCGCCAAGCGCGACAGCCTCCCGTTCGACATCGATGGCGTGGTCTACAAGGTCAATGCGCTTGCGCTGCAGCGCGAGCTCGGCTTCCGCACGCGCGAGCCGCGCTGGGCGGTGGCGCACAAGTATCCGGCGCAAGAGGCGCTGACCGCCGTTGAATCGATCGGCGTGCAGGTCGGCCGCACGGGCGCCATCACGCCGGTGGCGCGGCTGGTGCCGGTGTTTGTCGGCGGCGTGACCGTGACCAACGCGACGCTGCATAACGAAGACGAGGTCCGCCGCAAGGACGTGCGCGTGGGCGACACCGTGATTGTGCGCCGTGCGGGGGACGTGATCCCTGAAGTGGTGAGCGTGGTGCTCGAACGCCGCCCGATGGAAGACGTGGCCGGCAGCGATCTGTTCAACCCGCAGCAGCAACCCAAATACCCGCCGTTCGAACTGCCGAAGAACTGCCCCGTATGCGGCTCGCACGTCGTGCGTGAAGAGGGCGAAGCGATCGCGCGTTGCTCGGGCGGGCTGTTCTGCTCGGCGCAGCGCAAGGAGGCGATTCGCCACTTTGCCGGCCGCCGCATGATGGACATCGAAGGCCTTGGCGAGCGCTACATCGACAACCTGGTCGAACTCGACTACGTGCACGGCATTGCCGACTTGTACAAGCTCAAGCTCGACGATTTTCTCGAGATGAAGCGCCGCGCCGATGAGCGCGACGGTGTGACCCCCGAGACCGTGGCCGCCGGCAAGATCGCCACCAAGTGGGCGGAGAACCTGCTTGAGGGCATCCAGGCGAGCAAGACGCCGCCGCTGGCGCGTTTCCTGTTCGCGCTGGGCATTCGCCACGTGGGCGAATCGACCGCCAAAACGCTCGCCGACTGGCTGGGCAGCCTTGCGATGATCCGGCGTGCGCCGGCGCCGTTGCTGCTGGCGTTGCCCGACGTGGGCGCAACCGTGGCGGAAGCCATCGCCGATTTCTTCGCCGAGCCGAAGAACCAGCAGGCGCTGGATGCGCTGCTTGATGCCGGCGTCGCGCCCCAAGGCGAGCATGCCCCCAACGCCAAGCTGCGCGAGAAGCTGGAGCCGGCGGAACTCTATGCGACGCTCGGCGTGCCCAAGCTGACGGCAACGCGTGCCAAGCAACTGGCCGTTGCCGCGCCAACGCTTGCGCAACTTGCCAGCGCTGGCGCCGAGCAACTTGCCGGCTTGCCGGCCGACGTATCCGCATCGCTGCTCGAATGGCTGGGCGCGCACGACCACCGCGCGCAGCTGGCGAAACTCGATGCGTTGCGCGACGAACTGCTCGCCGCCATGCCGGCCGAGGCCGCCGAAGAAGGCGTGCTCGCCGGCAAGACCGTCGTCCTGACCGGCACGCTGCCCAATCTCACGCGCGACGACGCCAAGGCCATGCTGGAAGCGGCGGGCGCCAAGGTGTCGGGCTCGGTATCGAAGAAAACCGACTATGTCGTCGCGGGGGAAGAGGCCGGCAGCAAGCTCGCCAAGGCGGAAGAATTGGGCGTGAAGGTTCTTGACGAAGCGGGTATGCTCGCGCTGTTAAAAAAACCCGCGGGAGACGAGGCATGATCCGAAACATCCTCAAGATGGGCGACAGCCGCCTGCTGCGTGTGGCCAAACCGGTCGAGCGCTTCCATACGCCCGAGCTGACCGCGCTGATCGAAGACATGTTCGACACCATGGACGCGGCACGCGGTGCGGGCCTGGCTGCTCCGCAGATCGGCGTGGACCTGCAGGTGGTCATCTTCGGGTTCGACCGGAACGACCGATATCCGGATGCGCCGGCCGTGCCCAAGACGGTGCTTATCAACCCGACCATCGAGCCGCTGTCCGACGAGATGGAAGACGGCTGGGAAGGCTGTCTGTCGGTGCCCGGCTTACGCGGCGTGGTGCCACGCTACACGCGCCTGCGCTATACCGGTTTCGACCAGCACGGCCACGCCATCGACCGCATTGCCGACGGCTTCCACGCTCGCGTCGTGCAGCACGAGTGCGACCACCTGCAAGGCGTGCTGTATCCCATGCGCGTGAAAGACTTCACCCGCTTCGGCTTTACCGAAATCCTGTTTCCCGAACTGCCCGCCAATCACGACGACTGATCGCAGGCATTACAACAATAGCGGGCGCGCTGCACTCGCGGGGGCGGGTGGGCGCGTCTTCATCCACCACGGAGATGATATGAAGCGCGATGGTTTGAGGGGATGGCGCCGGCTGGCGCTTGGGCTGACCATGACGACGGCCCTGCTGGGGGTGGCCGCCTGCGCCGGGCCGCAGGCATCTG
>Ga0070659_100000509_pt1 | contig 28530 bp, 36 predicted proteins | sample KBSC23metaG_FD_64666 | JGI IMG/M metagenome (GOLD analysis project Ga0070659, IMG submission 64666) | Corn rhizosphere microbial communities from Kellogg Biological Station, Michigan, USA - KBS C2-3 metaG | ecosystem: Host-associated > Plants > Roots > Rhizosphere > Soil ... | reverse complement strand
CGCTCGAACTCCGCGGCGACCTCGCGGATGATGTGGATCGCCTCGGCTTCGAGCGCCTGCAGGTGTGACAGTTCGTAGACGTGTGTGGTCATGGGAGCCACCAGACTACGGACCTCGCTCCGCCGCTTCTAGAACGAGTCGCCGTCGCAGGGGGCGCCCCACAATCCCCGTCGCGCAGCCTGTGCCTGGCGTTGCAGGTCGGCCAGCACTTCGGCGTGCTCGAGTTGCGGCGGGTAGGGGTAGGCCCGAGCGGCCCCGGAGGCGACCAGCACGGCCTCGAGGAACCGGCCGTCCGGCAACCAGACGTCCCAGAGCTGCCGGCCGTAGCGGTCGGTCGTGCCGCCGTCTTCGTACGCCGCCCGCACCCAGGTCCCCGAGTGCAGCAGGTGCTTGGTGAAGGCGCTCGCCTGCGGGCCGTAACAGCGCACCGCGACGCCGGGCTTGACGGTCTCGGGAGTGTCCGCGCCGATGATGCGGACCCGCAACGGCGGTCCGCGACCGTCGAGGCGAGCGAGGAACGTGTCGCCGTCGACGACCCGGACGACCTGGGCGCGAAACCCGCCGGTGGCGGGGACCACCGCCGGCACGGCCCCGACGTCGACGACGGGCGGCGCCGATTCACCGCGATGCCGGACGGCGAAGAGCACGCCGACGATCGCCACGAGGGCGACGAGGACGGCGGCGGGGCGACGCATGTTCGCATCGTGCCCGCCGCCACCGTCGTCTTCGTGTTCCGCCGCACGGACTGTGGATGTCGCAACAGCCTGTGCGTGATTCGCGAACCGGAATCAGAGCGCGATGGGCGCTTCGGTGACCGCGCCCTGGTCGGCCTGCACCGTCGTCTCGGCGACCGCGTCACCGGACGCGAGCGCACGGACGGTCCACGAGCCGGGCCGGGCGAAGAACCGGTAGTTGCCGGTGGCCGACGTGACGACCTCCGCGGTGAACTCGCCGGTCGAGTCGAGCAGCCGCACGTAGGCGCCGCCCTCCGGCTCGCCACCGCGCGTCACGGTGCCTTGGATGACCGTTTCTGCGGCCACGTCGATCCCCTCCAGTGACAGGTCTTGGGCAGGTGCTCCACACATGTGCGCTCAGACGTCCTTCTCGATCGGGACGCCGACGAGCGAGCCGTACTCGGTCCACGAGCCGTCGTAGTTCTTGACGTTCGGCTGGTCGAGGATCTCGTGCAGCACGAACCACGTGTGCGCCGAGCGCTCGCCGATCCGGCAGTACGCGATCGTGTCCTTGCCGAAGTCGACGCCCTCGTTCTTGTACAGCTCGGTCAGCTCGTCGTCGGAGCGGAACGTGCCGTCGTCGTTGGCCGCCTTGCTCCACGGGATGTTCTTCGCGGTCGGGACGTGACCGGCCCGCTGCGACTGCTCCTGCGGCAGGTGCGCCGGCGCGAGCAGCTTGCCGCTGAACTCGTCGGGCGAGCGGACGTCGACGAGGTTCTTGACGCCGATCGACGCGACGACCTCGTCGCGGAACGCGCGGATGTCGTTGTTCGGCGCCTTGGCTTGGTACGACGTCTGCGGCCGCTGCGGCTGGTCCTCGACGAGCTCGCGGCTGTCGAGCTCCCACTTCTTGCGACCGCCGTCGAGCAGCTTGACGTCGGCGTGCCCGTAGAGCTTGAAGTACCAGTACGCGTACGACGCGAACCAGTTGTTGTTGCCGCCGTAGAGCACGACGGTGTCGTCGTTGGCGATTCCCTTGTCCGACAACAACTTCTCGAACTGCGCCTGGTCGACGAAGTCACGCTTGACCGGGTCCTGCAGGTCCTTGCGCCAGTCGATCCGGACGGCGCCGCGGATGTGGTTCTTGTCGTACGCCGCCGTGTCTTCGTCGACCTCGACGAGCACGACCTTGGGGTCGTCCAGATGCTGTTCGACCCAGTCGGCGTCGACGAGCACGTTGTTTCTAGGCATGCGCCTCTCTCCTCCGGTTATCTGTGACATAGCGAACGACGGGCCGGCCGAACAGCCGGGTCAGGCGAAGGTGCACCTCGCAGCCGAGGCAGAAGTCGAATGCCGCATTCAGGAATGCCGCGCCGAGCGCGAACGCGGTGGCGACGACGCCGAGCGCCGCGACGCCGCCGAGGTAGCCGACCGCACCGACCGCCGCGAAGGCGAACCCGACACCTTGAGCGAAGCGCGGCGGCGCCTCGGCTTCGAGCTGCGCCGGCGGGCCGAGGCGCGGCCGGACGAGCGTCCGGAAGACGAGCCCGTACGGCGCGAACCGCAAGCCCGCGAACGCGCCGACCGCGAACACCAACGCCTGGGCGGCGAGCACCCAGCCGTCAGCGGTGATCAGAACGGCGGCGAGGACAGCGGTCGTGACGGCCGCGCCGAAACGCGGACCGCGAGGGTCGACGTACATAGGGGAAGCTCCCTGACGAGCGGAGACGGTGGGCGCACGGCCCGGGACCAGGCTCGAAGATCAGGGCATTCGACACAGGCAGGTCGCCACGCGGCACAGGTCGACGGCGCGCCTGCTCCACAGCACGGGCCCGGTCCTGTCCACGTGAAGACCTTACGTTTCCGATGCTTGCGTACGCAAGTGAGGTGCGTCAGGACAGCGGCGTGATGGCGACGAAACCGTTGGACGGGTTGCCGCCGGTGCTGAACTGCGAGCCCGGCGGTGCGAAGCTCGATCCGCCGCCGCCGCCACCCGCGCCCCACAGCACCGGGAACAGCAGGACGAACGCGACGCCACAGTCGTCGCTCGCGCCGCCGCCGCCGCCGTAGTAGCCACCGCCACCGCCGCCGCCACCGCGGGCACCGCCGCTGCCACCCTGGTACGGGCCGCCGGCCTGGCCGGCGGTGGAGCACGCCGACGCGTCCGGCGCACCCCCGGCCCCGCCCGCACTCGCGGTGCCACCGCCGCCACCACCGACGCACGACACGGCCGGTGTCGGGTCCACGGAGCAGCCGTCGTCGGGCGCGCCGGCAACGCCGACCTCGCCACCCGGCCCCCCGACACCGCCGGGCCAACCGGCGCCCGCACCGCCACCACCCGCGGCGATGACGGCGTAGCCGCAGCTACCCGCCGGTCCGGTGCACACGGCCGAGAAGCCGCCACCGTTCGCGACGTACGGCGACCCGCCCGCGCCGCCACCGCCGGTTCCGGCCGTGTTGCCGACGACGATGCCGAGGGTCTGACCGGGCGTCACGCTGAGCGTGCTGTGCACGACGGCGCCGCTGCCACCCGGGGTGAGGGTGCCCTCGAAACTCTGGGTCGCACTGCCGGCGGCACCGGCGACGGTCAGTGCGATTTCGGTGACACCGGCGGGCACCGTCCACGTGCCGCTGGCGGTGAAGACCGCCTCGCCCGGGACCGCCGACGGCACGTCCTGGAACAGCGCCGGCGACGTGACCGGACGAGGCGTCAGCTGGGCGTCGTTCGCGGCGCCGACGTAGGCGGAGCCGACGTAGACGTCCGTCGTCTTGGTGCCGATCGTCAGATGCAGGTGCAGCGCGTCGACCTCGAGCTCGGCCCGGCTGGTGCCGTCGCCGTCGGTGATCGGCGCGAAGACCGACAGCGTTCCCAGCCCGTTCGGCAGCACGATCAGAGCGGGCGCGGTGGACACCCGCGTCGTCCGCCCGCACACCGTCAGCGACGCGATCGACGTGGCCGGGTCGACGGCCGTCGTGTACGGACCACCCGCGGCGCCGCTCATCGTCGCACCCACCACGATGCCGTCGGCTTCGATCTGACAAGGGCTAGGGCTCACTCCTGGCACGGCCGGGATGTTGAGCGTCACCGCCGCGACTCGCGACATCGCCTTGGCCGTGCCGTCGAACGGATTCGAGACGTACGACGTGTTCGCGCCGACGGCGACCGCGCCGAGCCCGTTGGGCAACGTGACGTTCTCGACCGCGTTGTCGACCTCGTCGGCGTTGGTGCGCGCGTCCGCGACCGCGGCGAGGGTCAGCACTGGTGTGTCCGGAACGCGGGTCACCGTGGCGCTGACGGTGTACGCGTCGGCGAGCGGACCGACGTCTCGACCCCCGATGCCGCAGCTGGTCGCGGGGATCTCGTAGGCGACCGCCCCGTCACCACCGTTGCGCACCGCCCAGGCGACGTCCTTCGGAAAGAACGTCTTCGAGTCGCAGGCGAGCCCTTCGGTCCGGCCGCTCGTGCCGGTGCTGAATTGGCCGGCGAGCGAGTTGCCGACCCGGTTCGCGATGTAGATCTCTTGGCATCCGGCGGCACCTTCGAAGAGTTGCTCAGACCCGATCGCGAGTCCGCTGTTGAAGCAGAGTCCGGGGACCTCGGTACCGACCCACTTGCGCGCGTCCAGGAAGGTCCCGCTAGTGGTGAATCGGTCGATCGACGTGGACTGGTCAGGGCTGATGTAGAGCGCCTTGTCCTGCGCGTCGTACGCGATCCCGTCGACCAGGCCGTTGGTGGCGTACTTGCCGACGTTGAACTTCACCGTCACCCCGGCGGTTACGACGCTCTGCGTCGAGTCGAGTGGGATGTAGGTCACGTCTCCGGCCGGCACCGTCTTGAGCGCGGTGTCCCAACCGGCCCAGATCGCGTTGTCGTCCGCGTCGTAGGTGATCGCACCGAGACCGCCGGCGATGTTCCAGCTGCCCGCGAAGGCGCCGGTCAACGCGTCGGCGCGAAACAGGTCCGGGCCGCCGAAGGTGCACGAGTACCACAGGTACGTGCCGTCGAAGGCGACTCCGACGCTGCGGCTCGTGGGGCAGGGAGAACTGAATGTCGTCGAGTGGACGACGTCACCGGACGCCGCATTCGCCGGCGTCCCGCCCGACGGCGCGAATACGGCGATCCCGCTCAACAGCACGGCGCTCGCCGTCGTTGCCGCCACGTGCCTGCGCAGCATCTGATTTCCCCCTCGACCCAGGCGGCGTGACCGTCCGGTCGGGATGCCGCGTATGCCGTCTACTACTCGGAACCCGACGAGTCGCTTACGCGAGACGCACCGACGAGGGTGGAAGGGCGGGGCCCCGGGAGCGTGGGGGGGTACGTCCCGAGGCCCCGCTCACCCACCGTACGACGATCGCGCTCGGATGGATACCGCCACCCCAGCGACAACTCACTCCATGACATCGGCGAGCGCGGCCAGGACCGCCTCGCGGCGCGGTACGCCGGTCGCCCGGCGGCGCACCCGCCCCGCTCCGTCGAGCAGCAACGTGGTCGGCGTGCTCATCACATCGAGCCGGCGGACCAGTTCGAGGTTCGACTCGGCGTCGACTTCCACGTGGCGCACCCCGGGCACCGTCCCCGCGACGCTCCCGAGCACGTGCCGGGTCGCGACACAGGGTCGGCAGAACGCCGACGAGAACTGCACCAACGTGGCCCGTTCGCCGAGCTCGAAGTCGAGGCTCAACGGGCCCCCGTCCGTCGCCTCCCGAAGGCGCCCGCCGCGCGATCGCCGGAGCACGCCGACGGCCGTCGCGACACAAAGCACCGCGACCACCGCGATGACACCGACGACCGAGATCACCCCACCGAGGCTAGACGTCGGTGACGAGCAACTGCTCCCCGTCGTAGGTCTGGACGACGAGCTGCCGCAGGTGCGAGTACGGGATCGCGGTGGTGCCCTTGATGACGGCGTGCCCGGTGTAGGTCGCCTCCCACGAGCTCGCGACCTCCCGCGCGCCGGTGTCGGAGACCGCGATGAGCTCGCAGTGCTCCTCGGACCGGACGCCGGACAGCCAGATGGTCAGCGCCGTTCCGTTGGACGCCGCCGCCATCTCGACGCGCAGGTGCACGGGACCGGACGACGCCGACACCGAGTGGGTCGCCTGCGCGGTCATCGAGCGGTACGCCGCGACGCCGCCGATCGACCCGGCGACGAGCACGACCGCGGCCGCGGCCGCCAGCACCCGCCGCCGGACGACCGCCGTACGACGTTCCCGGGTCGCCGCGGTCAGCAGCCGTTCGAGCATCGCGTCGTCGACGGGCGGCGGGCCGCTGATGGCTTCGTCGACGGTGATCCGCGACATGAGCCCGGGCAACGGTGCGAGGTCGGCGAGCTCGTCGCGGCAGCGCCGGCACTCGCCGAGGTGATGTTCAACCTCGGCGCGCTCTCGGGGGTCGAGCGCACCGAGGAGATAGGCGCCCAGCGCGACGTGTTCGGCCGAGGTCACGAGGTCACCCCCCGCTCCTCCAACGCGAGCTTCAACGCTCGCAGGGCGTAGAACGTGCGGGACTTGACGGTACCCGCGGGGATGCCGAGCACGACGGCGGCCTCGGCGACGGAACGGCCGAGGTAGTAGGTCTCGACCAGCACGGCACGATGATCGCTCGACAGCGCGGCCATCGCATCGGCGACCAGCCACGAGTCGAGCGCCTTCTCGATCTCGTCGGCGGCGGCGACCAGGGCGAGCGGTTCGTCGCCGACTTCGGTGGGACGGGACCGGCGGGCGCGGTGCGCGTCGACGGCGACGTTGCGCGCGACGGTGAACAGCCACGACCGGACCGGCCCGCGCTGCGGATCGAGCGCCTGCGGATGCCGCCACGCGCGCAGCAGCGTCTCCTGCACGATGTCCTCGGATCGGCCGCGATCGCCGCCGGTGAGCCGCAGCGCGTAGGAGAGCAACGGGGCGGCGTGCTGCTCGTAGAGCGTGCGCAGCGCCACGTCCTCCGCCCCGCTGACGATCATCACCTCACTGTCCACGAACCGGCCCGACCACGGGTTCATCCCGGGTGCAGAATCAGCCCCTGAGCGGTCGCGGTGACCTGAATGCCCCGGTTCGTCGCGGTAGCCGACCGGAGTTCGATGCCGAACGGCAACCCGGCGAGCGGCACCCTGATCGTCACCGCGTTGACCGCGCGCAGGAGCAACGAGTCGGAACCGACGTCGATCGTCGCCGTACCGGTGGCCGACAGCGTCTGGCCCCTGACCGTCACCGAACCCGTCACCCGAACCCGTCCGTCCCCGTCGGGAGCCACGGTGACTCCCTTGCCGCGCAAGTAACTGTTCAGGTCGTCGTACGACAGCAGGACCCGCGCGGTCGCCGAGTCGACCGGCACCGACGACAGGTGTTGCGAGAACACCGCTCCGAGCCCGACGTGCACGCCGTGCAACTCGACGCTGATCGTGTCGACCGGCACGACGGATCCGTGGAAGTCGTGCACGGTCAACGTCACGTCGTCGTACTTACCCCCGATGGCCTGCGTGAGGAACGGGAAGCCGCCGATCGACACCGAGGGTCGCGACGGCAAGTGCTCTTGGGTCTGGATGCGCGTCGCGACGACGTGATCGGCGGCGACGACGGCGACCCGATCGAGGACGACGATCACCGCGACGAGGACGACGGCGATGATGACGAGACGGCGCATGCGCTCAACCCAACAGGATGCGGCCGGCGACATAGGCGACCGGCCCGGCGAGTACGACCGGCAGCAGCACGCCCAACGGGGTGAGCGCCGAGAGCCGGCGCTCGTCGGGCGGTGGCGCCTGCGCCAGCACGGCGTCGACCGCGATGTCGGCGATGACGGCGAGGACCGCCGCGATGACCGCGAGCCGCAACCCGACGTCGGTGCCGAGCGCGTCCGCACCCGACCCGTAGAACGCGCCGACCCCCACCGCGGCGAGGACACCGGCGGTCACCCCGAGCAGGCCGCGCCGGCTGCCGGGCGCGACGGCCGGCCGGGTGGTGACGAGATCGGCGAGCCGCCCGACCGCCAGCGCGACCCCCGCGCCGAGCAGCGCGGCCGCAGCGGCTTCGTCACCTCCGGTCTCGCCGCGCAGCGCGACGTACGACGCGGCGCAGAGACCGAACGCGAGTGCAGACATCGTGCCGGCGAGCGACAGCGCGACGCCCGGACGCGGCCGTCGGGACAGCTGGTGCAAGAGGCTCACCGCGAACGCGACGCCGACGACGGGCGCGGCCTGGCCGATCGCCGGCCCCTCGGTCGCGCCGATCACCGCGTCCATGGTGCCGGCCGCCGCGATGGCGATGGCGAACGCGCCGAGGCTCCCCCGGGTGTCGAGCGCGGCGAGCCAGGCGAGTGCGACGACGATCTGTACGACGAAGATCCCGGCGCCGAGCACCGGGGTGCCGACGAGCGCCAGCCCGGCCAGCCCGGCGGCGACGACACCCGCGGCGAGGCCGCTGCCGACGACGGAAATCTCGGCGCGGCTCACGCCGTCCATGGTGTCAGAACGCACTCAACCGCCGGCGAACGGCGGGAGGACTTCGACGGTGCCGCCGTCGGTGAGCAGCACGGTGTCGTGCGCGCGGCCGCCGACCGGGGCGCCGTCGACGACGAACGTCGACCGCCCGATCACCCGCTGCAGCGCCTCGCCGTGCGCGGCCTGCGCGGCGCGCAGCGCGTCGGCGAGCGTGGTCGCGTCGTACTCCTCCTCGGCCACCCCGGCGGCCGCTTTGGCCGCGGCCCAGAACCGCACCGTTCCGCGCGCCATGTCAGACCGGAGTCCGGGCGACGAGGTCCGGCAGGTGCGCGCCGATCCGGGCGAGCAGCTCCGGGGTGGCGGCGCTCTCGGCGTGGCCGAACCCCTCGACCAGCCACAGCTCCTTGGGCTCCCGCGCCGCCGCGAACAACGCCTCCGGGTGCTCGACCGGGAAGTAGTGGTCGGCGTCGCCGTGCACCAGCAGCAACGGGATCGGGCTGATCCGGGCGACGACGTCGACCGGCGCTTCGGGGACCTCGTCCCAGCCCGCGGCCGAGATGCGGGTACGCAACGCGTGCCGGGCGACCAGCCGGCCGAGCCGCGTCTCCGCCGCCCAGTGCACCCGACGCATCGCCGCGGTGTCGCGGTAGAACCACCTGCTCACCGCGGAGACGCTGACGACGGCGTCGACGCCGCCCACCAGAGCCGCGTGCCGCAGCACCACGGAGCCCCCCATCGACCAGCCGCAGGTCACGACGTCGGCGTACCCGAGGTCGCGGGCGTGAGCGACGATCGCGTCGAGATCGAGGATCTCCTTGTCGCCGAGCGTCGAGCGGCCGGTGGAGGCGCCGTGGCCGCGGAAGTCGAACGCGACGACCCCGGCGTACGCCGACAAAGCGTGCGCGACCCGGCGTACCTGCGGCCGCGCCATCGAGCCGGTGAACCCGTGTGCGAGGACGACGCCGAGCGGCCGGTCGGTCGCCGCTGGCCCGGGCAGGTGCGCGACCGCGAGCAACTCCCCGTCGGTGGTGCCGACGCGCTGCCGGTCCGGATGCACTCGGCTATTGTGGAAGACGAACATTTCGCCTCGGGCAGCGCCGCCCACCTGCTTCGACAACGCCGCTGAAGAGGTGACGACGGTTGGCCGTCCTCTTGCTCCTCACCAACGCCGCCGGACCGTCCGCCGACGTGCTGCCGACGCTCGGCCTGCTGGGCCACATCGTGAAGGTGCTGCCGCTCGACGCCGCGGCGCTGGTCGACGCGCCGGCCGCCGACGTCGTCATCCTCGACGCCCGGCGCGATCTCGTCGCGGCTCGCGGCACCAGCCGGGTGCTGCGGACGACCGGTGCGTCCGCACCGCTGCTCGCGGTCGTCACCGAAGGCGGGCTGGCCGCGGTCGCCACCGACTGGGGGCTCGACGACGTCCTGCTCGACACCGCCGGCCCGGCCGAGGTCGAGGCCCGGCTCCGGCTCGCGCTCGGCCGCGCCGAGATCGCGGCCGCGCCGGCCGAGCGGTCCGGGGAGATCCGGTCCGGTGACCTCTCGATCGACGAGGCGACCTACCAGGCGAAGGTCGGCAACGAGCCGCTCGACCTGACGTTCAAGGAGTTCGAGCTGCTGAAGTACCTCGCCCAGCACCCCGGCCGGGTGTTCACCCGCGCGCAACTGCTGCAAGAGGTGTGGGGCTACGACTACTTCGGCGGCACCCGCACCGTCGACGTGCACGTCCGGCGGCTGCGCGCGAAGCTCGGCCCCGATCGGGAAGGGCTGATCGGGACGGTGCGCAACGTCGGCTACAAGTTCGTCGCGCCGACCGTCGATCCGCTGCCCGTGGATCCACTGCCGGAGTATTCGCCCGTAAGTTGAGGGCATGACCGAGGCAGGCGCGCGCGTCGTCCACCGGTCCCGCCTCGAACCCGACGAGGTCCGCGCCGTCCTGAAACTCGTCGACGACGTCACCGACGCCGACGGGACGCGGCCGCTCTCCGAGCACGTCATGTTGCACCTCCGGTACGGCGGCGACACCCCGGCGATCAACTACCTCGCGTGGATCGGCGACGACCTCGCGGGCTACGCGCACCTCGACACGACCGACATGGTCGAAGGCGCCAGCGCCGAGGTCGTGGTCGGCCCGCGGCATCGCGGCATGGGCGTCGGCAAGGCACTGGTCGAGGCACTGGTCGCCGAGACCGGCGGCGGCGCGCGGATGCGGTTGTGGGCGCACGGGCAGTCCTCCGGCGCGGTCGAGCTCGCGCGCTCGATGGGGTTCAAGCGCGAGCGGGTGCTGTGGCAGATGCGCCGCTCGCTCTACGCGCCGGTGCCACCACCGGTGTGGCCCGACGGCGTTTCGGTGCGGACGTTCGTCGTCGGTCAGGACGAACAAGCGTGGCTGGAGGTCAACAACCGCGCGTTCGCCGAACACCCGGACCAGGGCACGTGGACGCTCGACGACGTTCGGGTGCGCGAACGCGAACCGTGGTTCGACGCGGCCGGCTTCTTCCTCGCCGAAGCAGACGGCCGGTTGGTCGGCTTCCACTGGACGAAGGTGCACGGTGCCGATCCGGGTGGCACCAGTCACGACCACGCGCACGAGCCGATCGGCGAGGTCTACGTCGTCGGCATCGATCCGTCGATGCAAGGCCGCGGTCTCGGCCCGGCGTTGACGTTGCGCGGGCTGCAATACCTGCGGGCGCGCGGGCTGTCGCAGTGCATGCTCTACGTCGACGAGACCAACACCAACGCGATCCGCACCTACGAACGCCTCGGCTTCGCGAAATGGGACGTCGACATCTGCTTCCTGCAGGGATGATCGCCGTCGTCGGGCCGGGCGACACGTCGGACGCAGTGCTGCTCGCCGACGCGGCGGAGGTCGGCCGGCTCGCCGTGCTCGCCGGTCACGATGTCGTCACCGGCGGCCTCGGCGGCGTGATGGCGGCGGCGTCGCGCGGTGCGCACGAGGCCGGCGGGCGGGTCGTCGGCGTACTCCCGGGCGACGATCCGGGCGCCGCGAACGAGTGGGTCGACGAACCGGTGCCGACCGGGCTGGGTCAAGCCCGCAACGCGAAGGTGGTCGAGCTGGCCGACGCGGTCGTGGGTGTCGGCGGATCGTGGGGCACGTTGAGCGAGATCGCCCTCGCCCGGCGGCTCGGCAAGCCGGTGGTGTGGCTGCACGGCTGGGACGTCGTCGGCCCCGACGATCCGGTGCCGCGCGCATCAACCCCCGCCGAAGCGATCAATTGCGCGATAGCGGACCTCTAAGGGGGCTATTGCGCAATTGAGGGGTCAGCGGCGGCGGAGCTTGTCGCGCCACCCCGGCTTCGGCGGCGGCGGCGGGGCCGGTCGCGGCACTGCCGTCGAACGCGACGGCGACGGCTCGGGCCGCTTGTCATAGTCGGTGCCGGCGATGATCTCGGCGATGGCGGTGGCCGAGAGGTCGTCGCTGTCCGGGATCTGCGGCACGAAACCGACGAGCACCCCGTCGCGCAGCACCATCGCTTCCAGTCCTGCCGCACCGTCGTTGTCCCAGATCGCCTCGCGGCCGTCCGGGATCACGACCCGCACACCGACGTTGTAGACGCCGGCCCGCCGGTTGATGCTGGCGAAGATGCGCCGGGCGCGCAGCAACTCGACGACGTCGGTCGCGGTCGCCTCGTCCACGTGCGAAGGCTATGCCAGCAGGTCGAACAACGGCCGCGTCATCGCGTCGTACGTCTCGGTTTCGAGGAGGTCGGAACCGACGCACGCATGTACGGCGGCGACGACCGTCGCGACGAGCGCGTGCGGCGGCTGCGCCGGCCCGGTGACCTCCAGCAACGCGCGCAACGCGGCCAGCTGGGTGACCGCCGCGGCCCGCTCGCGACCGGCGAGATGCACCGCCCAGCAGGCTTCGTGCACGAGCTGCGCCCAGCCGGCCGGCGCCGGCGCGGCGCGGACGCCGGGGTCGAGCCGGCGGACCATGTCGACGATCAACGGGTACGGCGCGGTCGACGGCCGGTACGGATGCGTCGCGCACCAGTGCCGCCAGGTACGGCCGATGTCGGCGCGCCCCGAGTAGGTCGCCACGACGCCGTCGGTCACCGCGTCGAGCGCCGCCGGGTACGCCGCGACGGCGAGATCGGCGCCCCGCGACCAGGCGTCCGCGAGCAGGTCGTGGCGCACGAACCGGACCAGGTCGTCGAGCCCGCCGATCGTCGCCGCCTCGAGCAGGTCGACCGTGCCCGCATATGCCGCCAGGCCGTACTCGCCGGACTCGGCGCGCGCGGCGGCGAGCACTGCCAGCGCCCGGGGGCGGCGGGCGGCCGAGCGCAGCAGCGACGCGCGGCGCGGGGCATCGGCGCCGGCCCGGCGGCGGGCGCGGGCGTCGAGCACCTCGAGGTCGGGCGCGGTCAGCGCGAACGCCTGCAACAGATCCATCGCGAGCGCCGGCCCGGCCGGCAGCCGGGCGAGGTCGCGCACGAGCGTGGGCACGTTGACGAGGGAGTAGACCACCGAACCTCCCTCCTCGACGAGCTCGGCTACGAGCTCAGCGCCGGGCACCGCTCCGCTTCGCCGGCGCCCGAGCCGGCGGTGCCGAGCGCGACCGCGCGATCCGCACCACCATGATGATGCCCACGATCGCGAGGATCACGATGCCGATCACGAGCATTGCCAGCTGCGCCCCGCCGAGCGACGAGCCGCCGCCCTTCAGTTGCACGAGCGCCCAGACGCCGAGCTGCCGCGCGGCGGTCTGGTAGATGTCCTGGCCCGCGCGGATCGTCTCGCTCTGGGTCCACTTCTTGCCGTCGAAGTGCTCGAACACCGGACCGGGCTGGTTCGCGGTCGGCGCCCGCATCTGGATCGTCGGCGTTTGATCGTCGTTCGACCCGATGATCGTCACCGGTCCACCGGGCGCCGACACCGCGATCGTGTAGACGTTGCCGACGATCGTTCCGTCCGAGGGCAGCGGCGCCTGGGGTGCCGACGGCGTGGCGGTGAGCTGCACACTGGTCGCGCCCGGCGGTGCCTGCAGGGCACCTGGCGGCACGTACACGCGCACCTGCGGACCGGACTCCCCGCTGTAGGCCAGCCCCGCGGTGTTGACCCCGTTGCGGATCGGCATCGTCGCGGTCGCCGACGTCGGATCCGGTGTCTGCTTCGTATCGCCCGGGGGCCGGACGACGTAGCGGTACGGCTGGTCGGGCTGGCCGGGCCCGTCGTAGATCGGCACGACCGCAGGCGAGACCAGCCATGCCCCGGTCAGCAACGCGACCGCGACGGCGAACCGGCGGGACAGCGTCACAGCATCCACCATCCGGCGACGTCGGCCGCGGTGTGCGCGATCGCCGGGGCGACCCAGGTGCCGCTCGCCATCCGGGCGACGCCCAGAACGACGCCGACCGCGGTGTCCAGTGGCAACGCGTGCCAGCCGTAGAGCGGCACGTGCATCAGGCCGAACGCGACCGCCGCGACGACGATCGCGACATCGACGTTGGACCGGCGGGCCACCGCGTCGTACACGATCCCGCGCAGGAACGCCTCTTCGGCCGGCGCGACGAGCATCGTCGCGGCCAGCCAACCGGGGAACCACGCGAGCGGCAACGAGGCGCGCGCCGAAGAGAACGCCAACGCCGGTACGACGAGCACGACGGTCGCGACGAGGCTGACGACGGCGACCCTGCGATCGATGCGGGTCGCCGTCCCGACCGCGGCTGCCGCGACCGCGAGCAGGACCCCGAACAGCACGCCGGGCCACACGCTGCCGCCGGCGCCCGGCGGGCCGTGCAGGGCGGCGCGGATCGCGACCGCCGCAGCGAAGAACAGCGCGAGCATCGGCACGCCCGCGACCGGCGCGCGCCGGTCGGCAGAGATCGCGGTCATGGCTGCGGTTCGCCCGGTACGTCGAGCACCCGGCCGCGACCACGCGCGGGAATGCGGTCGACGAACCGGCCGAGCCGTTCGGTCGCTCCCTGCAACGGCGAGATCGTGCTGTTGAGCGACGCGACCACCAGGTTGAGCGAACCGACCGCGTCGGCCAACCGCTCCAACGTCTCGCGCGCGACGTCGATGTCTTCCTTGCCGAGGGCGTTGAGGAATCGGCGGACGTCATCGGAGGCGGCGGCCAGCTTGCGCACGTCACCGGACGCGGCGGCCAACGTGCCGAGGTGGTCGGTCGCGTCGGCGAGGCGTTCCAGCGCCAGCGCGATCCGGGGCAGGGCCAGCGCGACCTCCGCCGCACGCCGGGTCACCTCGACCCCCTGGAGCGAGAGGTCGAGACCACGGCGTACGACCCCGCCGAGTGGGCCGTCGAGCGCAGGCATCCGGGTCAGCCTACGGGGTACGACTGAGCCGAACCTGAACCAACCGGAGGTGGGAAGCCGTGCCGTCGAAGAGTGCCAACGTCAAGAACGAGAAGCAGTACGAGGCGTTGAAAGACAAGGGGATGTCGAAGCAGCGGGCGGCGCGGATCGCCAACTCCCCGGACGCGTCGAGCAACGGCGGCAAGAAGAGCGGCTCCGGCGGCAGCTCGAAGCAGGGTGGGACGACCGCGCAGAAGAAGGAAGCCGGCCGCAAGGGCGGCAAGGCCACCGCCCGCAAGTCCTCCTAGGACCGGCCTTAGACGTACGACGTGACCGCGACCTCGCCGCCGCACTCGCAGGCCGCGCTCGATTCGCCCGGCGGGATCGGTACGTAAGCGCTGCAGCTCGGGCAGGCGCCGAACTGCTGGTTGACCTTGTACGGCTGCCAGATGCTGGTGAAGCCGCGGTTGCCGAGACCGTCCTTCCAGAGCCGGGCCATCGCGTCGTCGTGCGGACGGTTGCGGCCCAACGCCGCGACCGCCGCCTCGGGCGAAGTCCAGAACGTCATCGTGACGTGGCGGTCGCCGATCGACGCGCCCCGGAAGCCGATGAAGGCGGGATCGCTCGCCAGCGCCGTGACGATCTCCTGGCTGCGTTGCTGGAGCTCGCCGAGCTCCTCCGGCGCCGTGTCGATCCACGTGAAGGTGATGGCGCCGGGCGGAGTCAGGTGACCGATGTCGACCCGGCTGGCGACGCCGAACGACACCGGCCACTCGTCGGCCGGCATCACGATCGCCTGCAGGCCGAGCTGCTCGACGAACGTCTTCTGGTCGAAGTAACCGACGACGTCGACGACCCGGCCGTCGCGCGTCGTCAGGACGTCGAGTCCGGCGAGGTCGATCCGGCCGCCGGTGGGGGCGGGCGCACCGGGCAGCGCTGCCCCGTCGTTGGTGCCGGTCATCCGCCACCGGCCGACGACGGTGTCGCCGTCGACGATCAGCGGCTCGGCGACGAACGCGAGGTCCGGGAAGGACGCGCACAGACCGTCGACGTAGGCCGCCAGATCAGCGCCGCTGATCGGTGCCGGCAGCGTCGGATCGACGTACGTGCCGGTGACGGCCGCGGCCACCCCGGCGCCGTCGTGTGCGTTCCACGCGGCGAAGTAACTCTCGACCGCGGCCTCGGCCGACACGGCGCGCTGACCGGGCACCGCGGTGAGGTCCGGCGTCTCGACATTGGTCATGTCCGGGACGTTACTGCCTGACCCCGCGGTGGGCTAATGCGCCGGCTTGTCCGTCGGGTGCGCGCCGTGACTGGCATGGGTGGACGGCGGGATCACCGACGTCACCGGACCAGCCTTCGTTTTCTTGTCCTTCTTCGGCTTCTTTGCTTCGCGTCCGCCTTTGTCCTTGCTTCCCATGCCTTGACCGTACGCTGCCGCGACGGCAACGGGTAGCCGATTCAGGCCAGCGGCTGGCAACGGGTGCAGAACCGCGCGAGCGGGTTCATCTCCAGCTGCTCGAACGGCAGCCCCCGGTCGCAACCGTCGCACAGCCCGTATGTCCTTGACTCGAGCCGCGCCAGCGCGGCCTCCACGTCGATGAGCCGGCGCCGTACGACGGCCAGCGCCGCGGACAGTTGCTCGGCGCCGGGCGCGTCGCCGGCGCTCTCGGCCGAGTGGTACGCGGTCGCGAGGCCGGTGAGCTGGCGGACCTGCGCCCGCCATTCCTCGTCGAGCAGGTCGCGCAGGCACATGCGCTGGGCAATCGTGAGCGGCGGTGAGGTGGGGCGGGTGGTGTCGTGGATCGGGTACATCGAAAGCTCTCCTTGCATGGGCTCGGTCAGGACGTCGAATGAGTCACTGCCGAGCCGGCGGCGCCCGCGCCGCGAGGGTGCTGCCGCCGCCGCCGACCGAGGCCGTCGCGGCTGTCCCGGTGGCCGCCGGGTGAGCGGCGGGTACGACGCGGGCCGCCGGGGCGGGCAGCGCCGGGTGGCCGCCGTCGCGCTTCGAGTTGGCGTTGACGGTCGCCGGAACGCGCTTAACGGCGTCCCGGTGCCGGTGCGCCGGCCCGGGATGCGCCGGCCGCGCCGAGACGGCCTGGGTGTGCCGCGCGACCGGAGCCGGGCCGGACGCCCCGGCGAGGGCCGGGACCGCCGCCAGCATCGTCGCAGCGCTCGCGACGACGCCAACGGCGACCCGGCGGAACTTCACGGGAGTCAGCAGACCGCCCGGAGGTGAACGGTTGCTGAGAGCGCGGTCAGCTGAGTGCGGCCCGCAGCGACGCCAGCAGCTGCTGCAGCATCAGCCCGGAGGTCTGGCGCATCGAGGGGCAGCAGGGCGGCCCGCCGACGACGCCGACGCCGATCTCGAGGTGCGGCGCGCTGGAGTATCCGACCCGGCCACAGCCGATCTGCGCGAGCTTCTGCCCCGCCCGGACGTGCGCGCCCACCGGCACGTAGACGTAGCCGGTGTGGCCGTAGTAGACGTTGCGGCCCTTGAACGGACCGGAGGTCATCCGGAGCACCGGCGCCGTCGGGCCGAAGCCGGAGATGCCCTCCTGGATCACGACGCCGTCACCGACGGCGACCAGGATCGCCGACGAGCCGCACGCGTATCCGCGGGCGGCGAGATCGATGCCCTGGTCCTGGCTCCAGTTGCCGCTCGACTCGGCCAACCGCGGGTTGGCGAACGGGAAGACGAACCCGCTCGGGCTGGTCCGCGCCTTCACGGTCACCGTCGCGATCGCCAGCGGCGAGGCGGCGATGTCCTTGGTCCCCGGGAACCGGATGCCCACCTGCGTCGTACGGGTCAACCGGCGGGCCAGCGTCGCGACGCCGAGGCTGTTGGTCCGCAACCACAGCGGCGAGCTCCACGCCGCGGTCGGCGACGTCCGCAACCACACCTTCACCGGCTGTGAGGCGATGCCGTGGGTGCCGTCGCGGAGCAGGTGCCCGGCGATGGTGACCCGGTCGTTCACGTAGGCCACGGCCGGCGCGCGCGACGCCATGTCGATCGTGTGCACGGCGACCGACGCGGTGTTGGAGTGCACCGCGCCAGCGGCGTCGGAGTAGTAGACGCCGAACTCGCGCGGCCGCGGCAGCGCCGCGGTCACCGCCGACGCGACACCGCTGCCGTCCGTCGTCGCGGTCGCGAACGGCGTCCACGTCGTCCCGCCCAGCGGGCGTACGACGAACTGCAACGTCCGGCCGGACAGGGTGAGCGGGCCGAGGGTCAGCCGCGACACCAGCCGCACCGGCTTGCCCTTCGTGACCGTCCGCGGTGCGACGAGGGTCACCCGGCTGACGGCCGGGACGCCGGCGGTCTCGTCGGCGGCCGCCGTACCCGCGGTCACCAGCACCGTCACCGGCGCGGCGACTGATGCGATCGCGCACACCGAACCGACGGCGGCGAGACGGATTCGAGAGGGACGGCGGCTGCCGAGGGCAGCCGGGAACACGCGGTGAACCCGCACAGCGATCCTCCGACGCCGGCGGGGTTAGCTGTCGGGTTCGGGCCGAGAATCTGGCCCGGCCACGCAGTGCGCGTGGCTTCACCCCGAGGTCGCGAGCGATCGCGACCGGTGGACCGGTGGGTCCCCCACTCCTGCCACGGGACGGCCCCACGTAAGCGGCCCGCGGCAGGATTAGGCGGGGCGGGCCAGGGCATGACGGCTGGGTTTGGTCTCGAACAGGTTACGGAACGGTCTCGCCGTTGTCGACTCGACCGCGTGCGGCGCGCCGCGAACCGCCCGAAATATCTATGTTCGGCGCCGGGCCGGCGGCGCAGCATGGATGGCGTGACCCAGCGCGTTCTCGTCGTCGACGACGAGCCGGATCTGCGCCGGTTGCTGCGCTGGCTGCTCGAGCTCGACGAGCGTTGCGAGGGCATCGCCGAGGCCGCGGACAGCGAGAGCGCGCTGCGCGAGGCGGCCAAGCTGGTGCCGCACGCGGTCATCCTCGACTTCATGCTGGGCGACACGACCGCCGACGAGATGCTGCCGGCGTTGCGCGCGGCGTGCCCGGAGGCGCGGATCGTCGTCTACACGGCCGCCCCGGAGCGGGCCGAGGCGGCGGAGGTGATCCAGCGCGGCGCGGACGCGGTGGCCGCGAAGGCCGGCGGGTCGATCGACGACATCATCGAGCTGGCCCTGCTGCGCACCGCCAAGCCGGACTGACCCCCTCCCCGCGATCATGCGGGAAGAACGGCGGGGCCGCTAGCGTCTTAGGGCCGTGGCCGACACCTTGTGGAACAGCCTGACCGATGCCGCCGGCATGCTGTGGGAGACCTTGTGGGCCCTCGTGCTGGGCTTCGGTCTCTCCGGCGCCGTGCAGGCGTTCGTGTCCCGCGCCCGGATGCAACGCGCCCTCGGCGACGCGTCCGCCGGCAGCATCGCCCGCGCCGGGTTCTTCGGCGCGGTCTCGTCGTCGTGTTCCTACGCCGCCACCGCGCTGGCCAAGACGCTGTTCGTCCGCGGCGCCGACTTCACCGCGGCACAGGCGTTCGCGTTCGCGTCGACGAACCTAGTGATCGAGCTCGGCGTGGTGTTGTGGCTGCTCATCGGCTGGGAGTTCGCGCTCGCCGAGCTGGTCGGCGGCGTGCTCATGGTCGCGCTGATCGGTCTGGTGCTGCCGCGGGTCGTCAAGCCGGACGCGGCCGATGCCGCGCGCGCGGCACTCGCCGAGCCGGAGGCGCATCACCATCACGGCAGCCCCGACGAGCAGCCGCGCGATCCGCGCACGCTCGCCGGCTGGGCGGACGCGGCGACCTACACCATCGGTGATCTCACGATGCTGCGGCGTGAGCTGGTGATCGGCTTCCTCGTCGCCGGCCTTCTCGACACCGCGGTGCCGCTGTCGTTCTGGCGGTCGTTGTTCGAGACCGGCCACGGGTTCTGGTCGGCGCTGGAGAACGCCGTGCTCGGGCCGTTCCTCGCGATCATCAGCTTCGTCTGCTCGATCGGCAACGTTCCGCTCGCGGCCGCGCTGTGGTCCGGAGGGATCGGCTTCGGCGGCGTCGTGGCGTTCGTGTTCGCCGACCTGATCACGTTGCCGTTGCTGTTCATCTACCGGCGCTACTACGGCACCCGGATGACCCTGAAGTTGCTCGCTGTCTTCTGGGCGACGATGAGCCTCGCCGGCTTGGCCGTCGAAGGGCTGTTCCGCGTCGCGGGCATCGCACCGGACTCGACGACGAGGATGCACAAGCACGTCGGCGACGTGACCGTCGGGTGGAACGCGACGACGGTGCTCGACGTCGTCTCGCTCGTGGTCCTCGCCGGCATCGTGGTGCTCTACCGGCAGCGCGACCGGCTAGGCGCCGGCGGCAACCTCGCCACGGATCCGGTCTGCGGGATGACCGTCGACAAGTCGCATCCCGGCGCGGTGCTCGTCGCCGACGACGGGACGACGACGTACTTCTGCTCGGATCACTGCAAGCACCGGTACGCCGCTACGGAACCGAGATCCCACCCACCGGCGATGCACTGAGCGGGTCGCCCGCGGCGGCCTGCGCGGCGTCGGCGACGTCGTACGGCGCGCACGCCGCCGGGTCGGTGACGGTCCAGTCGGTGCCGGCTACCGAATGCGCGAGGGCGATGTCGGCGCACATCACGTGGTCGCCGATCGTCGGCGAGACGTTGAACAGGATGTTGTCGTTGACCGCGGCTTCGGCGGCGATCGTCGGCACGTAGCTCGCCGGCGCGATGAGGTAGCCGAGCTGGTCGTTGGCGAGGCCGAGCTGGATGACCATCGCCGGCCCGCTCACGGCATCGGCGACACCTTGCCGGATCGCGGGGAAGCCTTCACCCGGTGTCGCGTCGAACAGCAGCGAGCCGATCCGCACGGTCGCGGCGACGGTGCGGATCGTTTGCGCGGCCATCCACGGCGACTCCTTGGAGCGCATCAGCGGAGTGCCGAAGTGGTTGCCCAGCGCGAACAACCCGGTGACGAACGGTCCGGTGATGGCCTCGTGGATGTAGGTCTGCGCGCCGCCGACCGGACCCGTGACCGGGTTGCTGTTCGCAAGCGCGTCCTGCACGTGCGCCGTGTAGTTGAGCATCACCGCGGTGAACCGGTCGCCGACGTTGTACCCCGGGTTGTCCGGCGAGGTGAACGAACACGCCGGCCGGCACGGCTGGGTGCCGCCGTTCGCGCCCTCCATGCCCATGCCGACGCCGCCGTAGATCGTGGCCAGCCGGTCGCCGAGGAACTGCGGCCAGTCGCCGTCCATGCCCGGGCCGATGTTGGTCGTCGAGTGCGCGGCGAACACGACCAGCGTCGCGACTGTCGCGCCGCTCGGGGCGGTCGCCTGCACGACCCGGACCATGCCGTCCTTGCCCGGGACCGCGCACACGGGCGGGCCGGTGTACGCCGGGTCCTTGTCCTGGTTGAGCGCCTCGGTGCAGGCCTGGTTGTAGACGAGGTCCGACGCGTCCGACTGCCCGGCGCGGATGCTCGCGAACTGGCGGTTCGCATAGGCCGTCTCGATCGCCGCGACGGTCCGGTCGTGCACCAGCTTCAGGTACGCCGCCGGTACGCCGCCCCACGCGCCGATCGTGTCCGGGCCGTGGTGCGTGTGGTCGCTGGCGACGACGATGTGGTCGAGCGGCAGACCCGGGATGTCGGCCGCGACCGACGCCGCGATGTCGTGCAGCCCGTACGGCCCGGCCTCGTACGCCGCGAACATGCCTTGCGTCTCGATGTCCGCGATCGCGACCGACCGGGTGCCGTCGTCCACCACGATCGCGCGGGCCCGGATCCGCGGTGCCGTCGAGTCGCCGGGCTGCGGGCCCGGCCAGTAGCCGCCGCGGCCGGTGACCTCGCTCGGGATCACCGAACCGTCGCCGAGCCCGAAGCCGCCGATGTTGACGCCGTACGACGGCGTGATGTCGGTCGTCGCGGCGCCGACGAGGTACGCCGGCAGGGCGACGCTCGCCGCCTCGCTCGCCGGCGAGGTGAGGGTGCGCGTCCCGCGGGTCGCGTGCGCGACGAGGACGTAGCTGTGCGAGTGCCCGGGCGCGAGCCGCGGGTCGGTGTACGCGGTCGCGGCGCCGTCGAGGGTCGCGATCACCGCGCCGTCACGGCGTACCTCGATGCTGCGCCCGGTGGTGCCGTTCGGGAACGCCTCGGCGGCCCACGTCAACTGCACGTCGCGGCCCTGCGCCGACGCGACGACGTTGCCCGGAGCGGAGAGGTCCGACGTCGCACCGATGGCGGCGGTCACGGCACCACCGGCGGCGAGCACGGTGACGGTGGCCAGAGCGAGGACAGGGCGCAGGGTCATGCCGCCGTACGTTCGACATCGGCCCGGCCGCACCTGTCTGTCAATGCGCCTCGGCCCACGTCTCGCCGATCGCGACCTCGGCGACGAACCGGACGCCGCTGCCGGCGGCCCACCAGTGCGCGGTCTGCGCCAACGACGCCCGGACCAGCTCGGCGACGCCGCTCGCCGAGTCAGCCGGCGCGTGCACGAGCAACTCGTCGTGCAGGCACAGCACGATCTCCGCACCGGTCGGCGGCAGGCCCGCCCGCACGGTGCCGGCCCACGCCTTGAACAGCTCGGCGGCCGCGCCCTGCACGACCGCGTTGCGCGCGAACCGCCCCCAGGACATCGGCGGGTAGCGGCTGTCCTCCAGCGCCCGGCGCAGCGGCAGCAGCCGGCCGCCGTACGTGCGCAGGTCGCGGCCGCTCCGGCCGGCTTCCTCGGCGGCGCGCAAGTAGGCCATCGCGGTCGGGTAGGCGCGATCCATGTCGCGCAGCGCGGTCGCGGCCGCGCCGGACGTTCCGCCGTACATCGCCGCGAGCACGGCGACCTTCGCGGTCGGCCGGTCGCAGCGGAGCGCGGCCGCGACGGGGGCGTACATGTCGTCCTGACGCGCCGCGGCGGCCAGCGCTCCGTCTCCGGAGACGGCGGCGAGCACCCGCGGCTCGACCTGCCCGAGGTCGGCGCCGACGAACACCCAACCGGGATTGGCGCGCACGGCGGACCGCAGCTCGGCGGGCATGTTGTGCAGCCCGGCCGACGCGGTCATCCGGCCGGCGCCCTCGGCGGCGTTCCAGACGCCGCGCAGCCGTCCGTCGCCGCCGACGTCGCGGTCGAGCCACCCCCAGCCGTACGTCGTCGCCAGCCGCTCGGCTTTGCGCCACGCGACCAGCGCGCGCACCGGAGGAGACGTTTCGACGTGCGGTTCGAGCCGCCACGACCGGGTGTCCGGAAGGTCCAGCCCGATGCGCGCCAGCATCTCCCGGACCTGCGCGGGGTTGCGCAGGTCGACGTCGTCGCTGTGCGGGAACAACCGCAGTACGGCGTCGTCCCGGGCCCGTTTCGTCGCGCCGGCGTGCCGATCGTCGACCGGCCGCTCGCCGATGATCGGCCGCAGGATGGCGGTCATCGCGTCGACGTCGACCGGCAGGCCGGTGTGCTCCAGCTCGACCGCGAGGACGGCCGCAGCCGACTCGGCGTATGCCGTGAGCAGCGCGAGCGGCACGGCCGTCGGCGCGGGCCGTGGATCCGGCAGTGCGCGCAGAGCGGTGAGCTGTTCGAGCGCGATCTCACGGCTGCGCTCGGGACTCGGATTCTCAGCATTGGCAGCGAAATCGAGCATGTCGCCGGACGGTGGGCGCGGCAGGTCGCGATCGTCGCCGTGCAACAACCGCGACACTGCCTCGATGTCCCAGCAGGCCCGTGGCCGCCAGCCGGCCGCCGACCAGCTCCGGATCGTCTCGCGCGCCGACCACCAGACGAATCGGGCGCCGGCGTCGTCGAGCTCGCGCAACGACGGCAGCGCATCGGAGTCGCGATGCATCGTCGTACCGTCTGCCGTCGCGATCGCGACGCCGTCGTCGCCGTCGACCAGCGAAACGGCGGCGAACTCCCCCGGCTGCACGTGTCCTCTCTACCGGTCCGGGCTTCACGGTGTCGGGATTGCTGGTCTCACCGGCCCGATTCGACCAGCAATCGCTACATCAGCGGCCGCTACGGTTGCGGCGTGGTGGCGGCATCCCAGGTCCGCGAGTTGGCGCTCAGCCTGCCGCGTACGACGGAAGGCATCGTGCGCGACAGCGTGCGGTTCCGGATTGGCCGGATCGTCTATCTCGCCTTCACCCCGGACGAGACATTCATGGGATTCGCGTTCCCGAAGGAGGAGCGCGCGGCTCTGGTCGAGTCGGAGCCGGAAACGTTCTTCCTGCCGGGAGCCTCGGATATGCGGTTCAACTGGGTCGCGGCGCGATTGGACCGGCTGGACGAGGCGCGGATGCGCGAGCTGGTGATCGACGCCTGGCGCATGTGCGTCCCCAAGAAGGTCGCCGCGCTCATCGACTAGCCCGACGTCGCGGGCAGCGGTGGGGTGGTCTGCGCCGGGACCGCGCCGTCGAGCGCCTCCGCCTCGGGGTTGCGCGGCGTCGCCAACACGTGCTCCAGCAACGCGAGCACCAGCACACCGCCGATCGCGAGCAGCACCGCGCCGATCCGCCACGACAACGCATAGCCACGGGTGGACGCGACGGCGGGCGAGACGCCGTCGTGCATCAGCGACGACGCATGCCGCAGCGCGAACGTGACCAGGCAGGACAACCCGATCGCGCCGCCCACCTGCTGCATCGCGCTCTGGACGCCCGAGGCCAGCGACGAGTCCTGACCGGTCACCTCGTGCAACGACGCGTTGCCGACCGCCGGGAACGAGATCCCGGAGAAGAACCCGAGCACGACCATGCCCGGCAAGATGCCGCCGGCGTACGACGAGCCGACGTCGAGGCCGCTGGTGAGCAGCAGCCCGACGGCACAACCGAAGAACCCGGTCGCCAGCAACGGCTTGACCCCGAGCCGCGGCATCAGCGCGGTGCCGACGCCGATGCCGGCGCCGATCGTCAACCCGAACGGCAGATAGGACAGACCACCCTTCAATGGACTCCACTGCAGGATCTGCTGCTCGAACAGCGTCAACAGGAAGAAGTAACTGAAGAACGACGAGGAGAAGAACAGCGTGACGAAGTTGGTCACGACCCGGGTGCGGTTGGCGAAGAACGTCAGCGGGATCAGCGGCGACTCCGACCGGGCCTCGATCACCACCATCAGGCAGAGCAACCCCACTCCGCCGACGAGCGGCAGCAGCACCTGCCACGACGTCCACGGGTGCGACGCAGCCTCCAGCAGCCCGTCGACGACCGCGATCAGCCCACCGGTGCCGGTGACCGCACCGGCGTAGTCGGGTCGGGTCGACTCGCGCACCATCCGGCTCTCCGACACCAACCGGGGCACGGCCAGCAGCGCGAACGCGGCGACCGGCAGGTTGACGAAGAAGATCCAGCGCCACGACGCCAGGTCGACCAGCGCGCCGGAAATGACCGTGCCCGAGGTCCCGCCGAGGCCGGCGATGCCACCCCACATCCCGAGCGCCTTCATCCGCTCTCGCGGGTCCGGGAACAGCAGCGCGATCAGGCCGAGCGAGGCGGGGGCGGCCAGCGCCTCGCCGACGCCTTGCAGGAAGCGCGACGCCACCAGCATCCCCGGATCGACCGCGGCGCCGCAGGACGCGGACGCGACCGCGAACACCGCGACGCCGATCAGGAACAGCCGCCGCCGGCCGAGGATGTCGGCGAGCCGGCCACCGAGCAGCAGCAGCCCGCCGGCCATCAGCACGTAACCGTCGACGACCCAGGCGAGACCGGCCCGGGAGAAGCCCAGATCGTGCTGGACCCGCGGCAGCGCGACGTTCACCACCGTCACGTCGAGGATCAGCATGAACTGGATCAGCCCGAGGACGGCCAGCGCTTTCCACCGCCGCGGGTCGGGCGTGCCGGCAGCATCCATGATCGGTCTCCTCCGATTGGTTCGGCCCGGAGAGTCTGACAGCCACCGCCGACAGATTCCGATGATTTCCGCTCCCGGCGAACGTCGTACGGTGTGAAGCGACCGACACGAGGGGTGAGCCATGAGCGGCGTACGGGTTCTGGTCGGGACGCGCAAGGGCGCGTTCGTGCTGACGGCCGACGGCAAGCGCAAGGACTGGACGGTCGACGGCCCGCACTTCCCGGGCTGGGAGATGTACCACCTCAAGGGCTCGCCCGCCGACCCGAACCGCATCTACGCGTCGCAGTCGACCGGCTGGCACGGCCAGCTGATCCAGCGCTCCGACGACGGCGGCAAGACGTGGAACCCGGTCGGCAACGAGTTCGCCTACGACGGGGTGCCCGGCACCCACCAGTGGTACGACGGCACCCCGCACCCGTGGGAGTTCGCCCGGGTCTGGCACCTCGAGCCGTCACACACCGATCCGGACGTCGTCCTCGCCGGTGTCGAAGACGCCGCGCTGTTCCGGTCGAGCGACGGCGGGCAGACGTGGCAGGAGCTGTCCGGCCTGCGCGGCCACGGCTCCGGACCGCACTGGCAGCCGGGTGCCGGCGGGATGTGCCTGCACACGATCCTCGTCGACCCGCGCGACGCCGAGCGGATGTACGTCGCGATCTCCGCGGCCGGCGCATTCCGTACGACGGACGGCGGCAAGACCTGGCAACCGATCAACCGTGGGTTGAAGTCGGAGGGGATCCCGGACCCCGAGGCGGAGGTGGGTCACTGCGTGCACCGCATCGCGATGCATCCGGATCGCCCCGAGGTGCTGTTCATGCAGAAGCACTGGGACGTGATGCGCAGCGACGACGACGGCGACTCGTGGCACGAGATCAGCGGCAACCTGCCGACCGACTTCGGCTTCCCGATCGACGTGCACGCGCACGAGCCCGAGACCGTCTACGTCGTACCGATCACCAGCGACATGCACCACTTCCCGCCGGACGGCAAGCTGCGCGTCTACCGCAGCCGCACCGGCGGCAACGAGTGGGAGCCACTGACCGAAGGGCTGCCGCAACAGGACTGCTACGTCAACGTGTTGCGGGACGCGATGGCGGTGGACTCGCTCGACGACTGCGGCGTCTACTTCGGCACCACCGGTGGCCAGGTCTATGCGTCGGCGGATGCCGGCAACACCTGGAACGCGATCGTCCGCGACCTGCCGGCCGTGCTGTCAGTCGAGGTGCAGACGCTGCCGTGAGCACCGTCCGCGTCGTGCTGCCCGGGCACTTGCGCACGCTGGCGAAGGTGACCGGCGAGGTGACGGTCGACGTCGCCGAACCCGCGACGCTCTCAACGGTCCTCGACGCTGTGGAGACGTCGTTTCCGATGCTGCGCGGCACGATCCGCGCACACGGCGGCGGTCAGCGGCGCGACTTCGTCCGGTTCTTCGCCTGCAACAACGACCTGACGCACGAGCCGTCGGACGCGCCGCTGCCGGATGCGGTCGCCAACGGTTCGGAACCGCTGCTCGTCGTCGGCGCGATGGCCGGCGGCTGAGTCAGAGCCGGCCGAACAACCGCAGCACGCCGGCATCGGTGCGGCAGAGCACGTCGGCGTCGACGAGCTTGCCCGCCGGAGTGATGGCGACGTACTGCACCATCGTCGCCTTCCCGCCGCCGAGACCGACCGCGCAAGAGTGCCGCAGCGACGGCACCTCGGATCCCGTGATCGCCAGCCAGACCGGCACCCCCAGCGGCGCGCCGCCGGTGATCTGCTGCCACATCGGCGTGGACGAGTAGACACCGCCGACGACGCCGCGGGCCTGTAGCCGGCGCAGCGCGGCGTTGATGACGGCGAGGTTCGTCGACCGGTCGCGCCACTCGTTCAGCACCTCGACGTCGAGCCAGACGACCGGCACGTGCGCACCCGCGCGGGCAATTCGGGCGAGCCCGTCGTCGGCGATCCGGGCGCCGTACGCCGCGGGATCGCCGGACGGCGGTGCGGCGAGGTTGAGGTAGAACGCGACCGGCAGGTGGCCGCGCAGCGCTTGCAGTTGGTCGGCCAGGCAAGGGTTGCCCGTCAGCGGGCGGCCGCCGTTGACCCCGACGACCGCGAAGCCGGTGGCGACCGCCGGCAGCGGTTGACCGCACTGCGGCCACGAGACGTCGATGCCCCAGCCGGCCGCGAGCGAACTGGGGAAGGTCACCACCGGTCGCGGCGGCGCCGGGATGGTCTTCGGCGCGGGCCGCGCGGCCGCCGGAAGCCGCGGTGCACTCGACGGCGCCGGGGTGGCGGTGCGGGGCGGCTTCGGATCGGTGGCCCGGGCCTGGACCGTGCCGACACCGGCGGCGAGAACCGCCGTCAGGAGTGCAGCGAGTAGCGCATGCAGGCGAGCCATGAGAGATCCATTGTCGCCCGGCGTCCGAGCGGGTCAGCCGGCCTTCTCGGCGGCGGAGCGGGTCTCGAGCGCCGAGAGCACCTTGCGCAGCAACTGGTTGAGGCTGGTGAGCTCGCGGGCGGACAGCGCGCTCAGCACGTCGATCTCCTTCGCGGCCTGCTCTACCACCGCGGTGTCGATCTGCCGGCGGCCCTCGTCGGTGAGCTCGATCATCACGCCGCGGCGGTCCCGCGGGTCCGGCATCCGCCGGATCAAGCCCGCGGTCTCCAGCCGGTCGAGCCGGTTGGTCATCGCGCCAGACGACAGCATCAGCGCCCGGCTCAAGTCGCCGGCGCTCATCCGGTTGTCGGCCGCGCGGGTCGCGAGCCGCAGGAGCAGCCGGTACTCCCCCTGGTTGAGGCCGTGGCCGGCGAGGGTGTCCTCGAACTCGCGGTTGACGTGCTTGTTGATCGCGGAGAGCCGGCTGATCGCGCCCTCGACCTCGGGATGGATCGCGGCGTACCGCGAGGTGATGTCCCCGATGCAGAAGTCGACCGAGTCGGAACTCATGTGCTCACCATAACGCTCTATGTCAAGCCTCTCGGCTTCAGAAATCACTATCTCAAGTCTCTTGACATCGAGAAATCATCATGCGAGTATTTCGAGGTCGAGAGAAATTGGGGAGGACACCATGTACGACGCTCTGGCCCGCGAACACCTGCACCTGGAGCAAGACCTGATGCGGCGGCGGCTCGAGGCGGCCGCCCGGCTCCCGCGCAAGTGGGAGCTCGACGAGTCCGACACCACCACGGCCGGTCGCCGGCGTCTGTGGTCGCGGACCCGCCGGCACGCCACCGTCGGTTGCTGACTCAGCGACGTTCGATCGCGAACGTGAAGCAGCCGAAGACCACCGCACGCGCGTGCACCACGACGACGTCCGGGTCGGCGAACAGCCCCTCGATCGCCGGCTCCGGATCGT
>Ga0070659_100000506_pt1 | contig 28592 bp, 17 predicted proteins | sample KBSC23metaG_FD_64666 | JGI IMG/M metagenome (GOLD analysis project Ga0070659, IMG submission 64666) | Corn rhizosphere microbial communities from Kellogg Biological Station, Michigan, USA - KBS C2-3 metaG | ecosystem: Host-associated > Plants > Roots > Rhizosphere > Soil ... | reverse complement strand
ACTTTGGTATTCATGATAAATGATTTAAATGTGAATATTCAATATGTATTTAGTGAACAACTAAAACATCATAGTGTTTAGAATAACTCATAAAATATTTCGCATGTATTCAGATTGTCATATTAATTTAATTAACTAATAATTTATTAAACATGTGTAACTAACCCAAAACTTTGCACGTAAAACTACCTGATTATAAGGAGGAGATAAGTGGAAAGTTTTTATAAACCTAATTTTATTAAGCTATTATTTTGCGGACTCATTATTATATTGAGTTCGATAAGCATTGTGCGGGCGCAAACCATCAGCCTGGGTAATGTGGATGCCGGGCCGTATGCCCCGGGTTCAACTATCGGGGTTCCGGTAGTTATCGCGGGTAATGCCTGCATCGCGCAAAGCAACAACTTCACTTTATATATATCATCAATACCAAACGGCACGCCGGATACACAGATAGGCACCTTTACAGGCTTTTATACCAGTTTTGTGAACGGTGTTTTACCATCGGGAATGGCTGCGGGTACTTACAATATCGAGGTAAGGGCAAGCAACCCGGTATTGGTTACGGCAAAAACTTCCATTAATGTAGTGGCGGGGAACGCGGTTGCAGCAAAGATCACATCGCAGGGCATCAGCAATTCATCGCAGGATGTGTTTGGCAACTGTAACGGCAGGGCCGGTAACTTTGATTTTCTGGATCAATCTACATCGGGCAGTACAGTTACCGCCAGTTTTAATAACGAATTAAGCAAAGCAAGCGAAGGGACTTTTACTTTGAGTCCGGGTGTAACTTTCCCGGCCAAAACGGCTCATTATACCATTTTGGTTAAAGCGGTTAACAATGGTGTAGTGGCTACCAAAGCTTATGCATTAGTTAACAATGTTGTAAATGCCAGCTTTGGCGCTACGGGCAGTAATACCGTTTGTTTGTTAAACGGTAAGGGCACGCTTATTTATAATATGGATGTGTCATCGGCCAATGGTTTGCAAAAGAACTATCCGGGCAACGTTTATAATGTGGATTGGGGCGATGGCAGCAGCAGTAAATATACTTTTTGCGAGATTAACGCGGTTGGCGGACAGATCAGTCATGAATATACTACCGCTTCCTGCGGGACGCAGAGCCCGGGGCATAACAATACCTTCCCGGTAAATATTTTGGTTTCGAGCCCTTATTGCGGTACGGTAGGTACCCAGGTTACCAGCTACGCCAAAGTATTGAACCCGGCAAGCAATAAATTTACATCGAGCGATTATGCCTGTGTAAACAGCCCTGTGGCGATGACCAATACCTCGTTCCCGGGGGATGACCCAAACAGCACTACCAGCAGCTGTTTAAATACAAACGCGCGCTACAGCTGGTATGTGGACGGTACGCTGAGTGCCACCAACAAGCAATTGAATGACCCGGTAGCGTTTAGCTTTGCTACAACAGGTACACATACCATAACCCTGCGCCTGCAGGTAAGCGGCGAAGTTTGTGATGCAGCCGACTATACCCGTACCATTTGTGTTGAAGCAGCGCCGCAACCAAAGTTTAAATTAACTGATTCTGTTTATTGCAGCTCGACAACGGTGATACCTGTCGACCAGTCGGTAGTGGATAACAGTTGCTCGGGGAATAAACATCAGTATACCTGGACAGTGACCGGGCCGCAGGCCGTAGCTTATGCCAACGGTACCGACGCGCACAGCAAGCAGCCGCAGTTTGTATTTGCCCTTGCGGGGAAGTACAAGGTGATGTTGAGCATAGACGCACCATGCGGGGCGGTAAGCACTACTACTCAAACCGTTATTATTAATACCAACCCTGTAGCTAAGCTCGCGCCGGATTTTGAGGCTTGCGGAAAGGGGCACCTGTTTACTTTTGATGATAAGGCTACACAAACAACTACCACCTTCGCGGGAACGGCTTTTGAGCTTGCCGATACGTATAGCTGGACAGTAAGCGGTGGTGGCTATACCTTCCAGAACGGAACTTCGGCCAATAGCAAATACCCGCAGATATTCTTCGCCGATTTTGGCCCGTATATAATTACAGTTGTTCATAAAAACAATTGCGGCAGCACATCGGCATCGCAAACTATAAACTTTAAACAATCGCCGACGGTATTTGCCGGGGCGGATCAGTTAGGTGTTTGTCCGAATACACCGATAACCCTTGCAGGTACCATTACAGGCGCGCAGCCGCAAAGCTTTGCCTGGGTAGGGGGTAAGGGAACTTTCGCGCCGGACAGGAATACCCTGAACGCCGTTTATACGCCATCGGCAGCTGAGCAGGCAGCCGGAAAACTCACGCTTACATTAAAAGCGGTTACCGCTAACCCGCAACCCTGCGATGTGGTGACCAGCGATATAAATATTACCATTAACCCGGTTAACAATATCACCAGCGCGGCCGCGAAAACCATTTGTACCGGAACGGCTGTAAGCTACCAGCCTGTTGCCGTTGCCGCTAAAAGCACCTTTAACTGGACAGCTACCGCTACCGGCAACGCAAGCGGCTTTAGCGCTGCAGGAAGCGGTGCCATTAACGATGTAATTACCAATACCGACGCGGTGAACAATGCCGTGGTAACTTATACCGTTACACCCTTTATTGACGGCTGTAACGGTGTGCCGTTCACATTTGTGGTTACGATTACGCCTATGCCGGTTGTTAACGCTACCCTGGCTAACGCGGCTATATGTAGCAGTACAGGCTCGGGCATTACGCTATCTTCAAATTTGCCAAATACTACTTTTACCTGGAGCAGCGCTACAACCGATGCCGGTTTGAAAGGGAATACCAACCAGGCAACTCCCATCGCGGCAAGCAAAATAGATGATATCCTGGTAAACAGCACCGCTAACGCGCAAACCGTAACTTATACCATTACCCCGGTAAATGCCAACGGCTGCCAGGGTACGCCCGTTACCCTTACGGTAAATGTTTTGCCGCCGCCTGTACAGGCAGTAGCCGGGCCAGACGAAGCTATTTACAACGCGACAACGTATACCTTTAAAGCAAATTCGCCCGCGCCATCAACCGGTAAATGGACTATGGTGGCGGGCAATGGTAATATCGCTTTCGCGGATGCCGCGCAGCCTAATACTACGGTAAGCGGCCTATTGAGCGGTCAGCAATACACCTTCAGGTGGACGATAAATGGCGCTACCGGCTGCGCACCAAGCACCAGCGATGTGGTGATCAATGATCTTGCTCCGATCAGCAACACCATCAGCTTTAATCAAAGCAAGGTATGCCAGGGTACCACGATAACTATTACAGGCAGCGACCCCACAGGCGGCAATAAAACATACAGCTACAAATGGCAAAGCAGCGCCGATAACAGCAACTGGCAGGATGTAAGCGGCCAAACCGGGCACGATATGAGCACGGTGGTAATGGCCGATACATATTACAGGCGTGTGGTAACATCTGGCGGGTTCAATGCCGTGAGCGCTGGAATATTGGTGCAGTCGGTAGCGCCACTATCACTTAATACCATTACCGGGACACAGGCAGTTTGTGCCGGAGCTACACCGTTAATTATTAACGGCAATGTGCCGCAGGGCGGCGGCGCGGGCTACGCTTACCAATGGCAAAAAAGTGAAGATAGCGGGCAAAACTGGACAGACATCAGCGGTGCCACAGGCAGTAACTACCAGCCACAGGTTTTACAGGTGAGCACACAATTCCGCAGGAATGCGAGTACGGCCATTTGCAGTGGTGCTTTCCAAAGCAGCAGCAACGCGGTTACCGTTACCGTGAACCCGAATGCTAAGGCGGAGTATGCTTTTGTTTCGGATAAATCGTGCGCGCCTTTTGTTATCGATAATCAGAACATCACCGCGACAGACCATCCCGAAAGGAATGCTGCCTATACCTGGTATGCCAACGGCACGCCGATAGGCACAGGATTGAACTTTCCCGGCTATACCATTAAAACAGATGGCGATACTGTAAATATTAAACTGGTAGCCACCAGCAAACTGGGCTGCAGTACCGACGCCTTTGCGCATACTTTTGGTACGCAGCAAAAATTTACCGCGAGCTTTACGCAGGATATCAGCACCGTATGCGGAGCCGCTGCCGTACATTTTACCAATACATCAAGCTCGATAGCTACCTCCAAATACTATTGGGATTTTGGCAATGGCAGCACCTCAAACCTGGCTACACCTGGCGCGGTTACCTTTAAGGCTGACCCTACAGGTAAGGACGCGGTTTATACCGTAACGCTTACCGCGACAGCATCATGCGGTGTTAAAACTACAACATCAACCGTTACCATTAAAAGCGCGCCGAAAACCATTGTAACGCCCGACGCGGTAATTGGCTGCTCGCCGTTTACGGTGAACATGATCAACCGTTCAACAGGCGGGGGTACCTATACTTACGATTTTGGCGACGGACAGGGGCCCGTAACGGTAACCGATACGCAAACCGTGCATCATACCTATAACACGCCGAAGACTAAAAACTTTACCATTACGGTATCGTCGCAAAGTGCCTGCGGGATTGGCAATACTCAAACTTATGTAGTGACCGTGTCGCCCAATACCATTGTCCCGGCATTTTTGGCAGATGCGCCGCAGCTGGCAGGCTGCGCGCCATGGAACGTAACTTTCCATAATAACACTACCGGTGCGAATACCTTTACCTATGATTTTGGCGATGGCAGCCCGGTACAAAGCAGCAGCACTTATCCCGACCTGGTCAATCATACCTTTACCAAAGGCGGTATCTATACTGTTAAAATGACGGCTACCAACGGCTGTTCGGTTATTACATCTACACAGGTAATTGCCGTTTATCCGCAACCAACACCCGATTTTAAAGCGGACATTACCAGCGGCTGTACCCGTATCAAGGTGAACTTTACCAATAAAACACCACTGGCAAATACATACGTATGGGATTTTGGAGATGGCACTACATCGACCGCGGTAAACCCTACGCACGTGTTTGATTATACCAAATCGCCGTACACGGTTACCTTAACCGCGCAGGCTAATATGGGTTGCCCGGGAGTTATTGTTAAAAAGGCTTATATTGTGGTAACCGCACCGGCTAAAGCCGATTTTACTATCGGTCCGGATTCTGTGCTCAATTATCCTGATAAGAATTTCAGCTTCGCTAACCGCAGTCAGAATGCCGTTGCTTACCGCTGGAGCTTTGGCGATGGTTCAACATCGAGCTCGCAAAACCCGCAGCATAGCTATGCCGATACCGGTAAGTACAAGGTAACGCTGATCACTTTTAACATACAAGGTTGTGCCGATACCCTGGTTAGGTATGCCCGCATTAAAGGTACTCCGGGCCAGTTATACCTGCCGAACGCTTTTATGCCGAACAGTTTGCATACTAATTTAACTACCTTTAAAGCTATTGGCTCGGGTATTAAGCAATGGCATATGCGGGTGTTTAATAACTACGGCCAGCTGATATGGGAGACAGATAAGCTATCGGCAAGAGGAGAGCCTGTTGAAGGCTGGGATGGCACCGTAAAAGGGCAGCAGGCACCTATCGGCGTTTATGTTTGGGAAGCAACGGCTACGTTTGTTAACGGGCAGGAGTGGAAGGGTATGGCCTACGGCGATAACCAACCAAAAAGGAGCGGGTTGGTGAATTTGATGAGATAAGTCGGAAGTCGGAAGTCGGAAGTCGGAAGTCGGAAGTCGGAAGTCGGAAGTCGGAAAATTTTGGGTCGGCAAGTTAGGGTTTGAGCAGGGGAAAATAATTTGCACATTTGCACATATACACATTTGCACATATAAAATATGACCAATACCATCCCCTTAGTTATTGTAACCGATGAGCATTATGTGATCCATTTGGCGGCTTTGCTGAAATCGATAGAGTTGAACCATATATCGGGCGAGCATATTGATGTGTATGTGATAGCGGATGGGGTGAAAGCTAAGAGTCAGAAAAAGATAGAAGCTTCTGTTGATGCCGCTATGTTCAGCATTCATTGGGTGAAGATGGAGGATACTATTCCGCCGGGTGTTACTTTACCGCTCGACCGTACATCGTACCCCATAACTATTTACCTGCGTTTGTTTATCGCCAATATTGTACCTAAAGACACCAAAAAAGCTTTGTTTTTGGATGTGGATATGATCGTTCTGGAAGATATCAGCAAGCTGTATAACCATAACCTGGGAGATAATGTGATAGCCGCCGTGCAGGACCCCCGTTTGCTCACCTTTGATAACGATTGGGGCGGTATATTTAACTACAAGGAGCTGGGCTTTGATGCCAAGACCAAATACTTTAATACCGGGCTCATTATATTTGATATGGAGAAATGGGTTGCCGGGAATTACGCTCAAAAGATCATCGACGGTATTAACGATAACATTAAATTTGCCAATTACCCCGATCAATATGGCTTCAACATCGTTTTAGCCAATAAATGGCTGGAGTTGGATACCAAATGGAACTACTTCGCATCGGGCGATGAGGAAAGCCCTTACCTGGTGCACTTTATATCGCGCAAGCCTTTTTATACTTCATACAGCTATAATCCGAAATATAAGGAGCTGTTTTACAAATACCTTAAACTTACCGAATGGCGAAATGCCAAACCTATTGGCGAGATGGACAGGTATGTAAAGAAGCTGAAGAATATTTTGGTGAAGATAAAAAAGAAGGTGGGAATGAAATAGTCGCGTTGCAAACGCAAATTCATATTAAACACTCGTTGCAAACGAGCGGGGGATTTGTGAGTAATGCATACCAATATACCTCTCCCTGCACCCTCCCGTTGGGGAGGGAATCGCACAAGTCCAACACTTTTAAATTTTCCTGATACCCGATTACATCACACTGGTCTGGGTTTTTGAAATGCCAGTAATTTTTCTTATATTGTATGGACGAGCGCTGGATTTATAAATGGCGCATGTATTGCACCTGACGGCGCAATTGTTTGCGTTTTTATTTTTCTACCGGGCTGTTACCCCGATGGGGTAAGTAAAAAACAGGTGCAAGTACAAATAAACAAGAAGTTAGGTGGGTGTGAAATATACCTGCTTTTACCTACCTCCAAGAGTGAGTAGCAGCAATAAAATGTTCTTTGAGAATACCTGTTTTTACCTGCTTTTTTTCAATTATTGAATGATTGATTGACTGAATTATTGAATGTTTTTTAGGAAGATAAAAAAATAAATTCGAAATTGAACATCCGAAACGGCGCAGCCCTCTTGAGTACCTTTAAGGCAGACAAAAACGAAAAATTCGAAATCAAAATACCTGTTTTTACCTGCTTTTTGCAAAGCACGTGGAGCAGGCGCAAAACATAATCACAATAAAAATTGCGAAATTGATAATGGTGGGTGTGGAAAATACCTGCAAATACCCACTTTTACCCACCAATATCTACCTTTTTTGCGATTTGGTGGGTGTGATATTATCAAAATGGCAATAATCAGGATAGCAGGTTCTCTTTTTGGAGGAACTCTTTTAACATGGAGGGCGACTTAAGCAAATGGGTTTGGATGCCCAGTTTACCTGCAGTGGCCAGGTGTTGGGGGCTATCATCAATAAAGAGGGTTTCGGCGGGATCGAGGTTACTGTCCTGCAATACGAACTCAAAAATATTGGAGTTTGGCTTACGCATGCCGATAAAGTGGGAGTAATAAACCTTTTCGAACAGGTGATCATTACCTTCAAAATCGAACTCGCGCTTTAGCTGACCCATAATATGGTCGTAATGGATGGCGTTGATGTTGCTGAGCAAAAAGGTGCGGTATTTGGCTTTGAGCTGTAAGAGCAGATCGTGTGTGCCGGGCTGAACGGTTAGCAGCATGCTGTTCCAGGCATCGTCAATCTGCTTGTCGGTCAGGCTGTCGTTCCCGGTTATCAAACGTATCTGGTCGCGGAATTGAGCGGCGGTTATTTCGCCTTTATCAAATGCGTCAAACAGCGCGTTTTGCTGGCCATGGCCGAAAAACGACTCAACGTTTTGAATGCCGAGGGCTGTCCATGCCTGTTGAGCGAGCGAGAAATCGATATTGTAAATTACGTTACCGTAGTCGAATATAATGTTTTTGATGGTAGCCATACGTTGTATATAAGGCGCAAATATACTGCTCAGCTAACACTTAGAAAAATGATTTAGCTCCAGGATTTATAGGATGTTTATATCGCAAGGTCCGGTTGATCAGCATAGCGTAATAGAATAGAATAGATCTGTCAGAAGTATAAAAAGAGACCTATCAACACAGCAAAAATTAACCAAATAGTAACAAAAATGTATTACCGGAGATGATGATAATGCGATTTTTTATCTCCAGTTTTACTACAGAATTTATTTTGTAATTAGTACGAAAAAAAGTAAGTTATGACTTCGATAAGAAAAACAATTGCAATAACCGCCCTTTTTGGTGCAACGATGATGTCGCCTTTTTTAGCAATATCACAACAAAAAACCGGCTTTAAAGTACTGGCCGATCACCCAATAAAAAGTTCAGGCGGCTGGGATTATATTACTGTTGACGGTGCCAATAAGCGCATATATGTTTCGCATGGTACTCAGGTTAATGTGTTGAGCATCGCTGGCGATTCTGTAGGTTATATTCCTAAAACAACCGGTGTGCATGGCATAGCGTTAGTGCATGCTTTGGGCAAAGGCTATACCAGTAATGGAAGGCTCAATACGGTATCGGTATTTGATCTGAAAACTTTGGCGGTATCGGCAGAGATACCGGTAGGGCAGAACCCCGACGCGATATTTTATGACGCGTTCTCTAAAAAGATATATACATGTAACGGACGCAGTAAAGATATGTCGGTTATTGATCCGGCGACGGATAAAGTTGTAGCGACAATTCCGTTAGGCGATAAACTGGAAACCGCGGTATCTGATGGCAAGGGCAAAATATTTGTGAATGGTGAGAATACAAGCACTGTTTTTGTGGTTGACGCAACCACTTTTAAACAAACGGCGAGCTATAAAATTGATGGTGGTACCTCGCCATCGGGTTTGGATATCGATACTAAAACAAACCGCTTATTTATTGCCTGCGCGGACAGTAAAACCATGGTGGTGATGAACGCCGCCAATGGTAAAACGGTAGCTAAATTCCCGATTGGGGATAGCGACGGCCTGGTTTTTGATCCGGCAACAAAAATGATATTCGCAGCAAACAACGAAGGCACCATAAGCGCTGTAAAAGAAGTAAGTGCTGATAAATTTGAGTTTATCGAGAACATTACTACAGAGCCAAGCGCGCGCACCATCGGTATTGACCTGACAACGCATCATTTGTTTTTACCTGCTGCCAAAACGGAGCCAAATCCGGCAGGTGGAAGGCCTAAACAAGTTCCCGGCAGTTTCCATGTGATAGAAGTAGGAAAATAACTACACACAGGCAAAAGCCGTTTGCCCGGCAGGTGAGCGGCTTTTGCGCTGTTTAGTAAAGTATTATTAGCCACGTTTTTGCATTTTAACAAACAGGCTGTTATATTTATACTATGAAAAAAAATGTAATGGCCGTTGCAGTTGTTGCTTTGGTATGTGCAACCGCAGCTTTATCGGGTTTTAAGCCGGCCTCTGTAACCGCTAAAGCTAATGCCGGTAAGCATATTGCATCGCTGCAGAGTACCGAAAAGCCACTCGATGTTGTTATTGCCCATGTGCACGAAGGTAAGCAAAGCCGAATGTCGTCGATACATAATTCATTAGCCGGTAGCAGGTTGTCCTTTATTTTCCATGACGGCTCGCGAATTGTATTGAATTTTTTGAAGCCTATAAGAGTAGGTAATTATGAGATACGCGACCGTTCAGCAGAAATACAGGCGATATACTATCCCGCCGGGGGGTACCCGGTGGTAATGCAAGGCTATGCAACCATTTATACCCTAAAGCCAATAACAGGCAGGGTAGTGCAACTGTACGATGCCGACCACGAGTTGCATATATCGTCGTCGAGTATTTTTGCTTTTTAAATTTGAACAAGACCCCAAAGACGAGCGCTGTTTTTGTTGGATTATAAATTTTTAGCGATGTAAAACAACACGTTGCAAATTAATTGAAATGAGTTTTTGCATTTTGGGCGATTTTACGTAAAATTGCACCCGAATTGAAAACAAACAATTCAGCGCGCCTATAGCTCAGTTGGTTAGAGTAGAAGACTCATAATCTTTTGGTCCCTGGTTCGAGCCCAGGTGGGCGCACATCAATAAAAGCCGTTTATTTAAAAAATAAGCGGCTTTTTTCGTTTTGAGGCTGACGTGATACCCGAGTTCTTAGTTAGCACAGAAATGAGATCAGCTTAAGCATAGGGCTATTCAAACTGCAATTCCCATTTGTTTTCTCCACCATCTACAACGCGGAAGATTTTCTTTTCGACAGTTTGGCTGCCGTCAGACGAATTGATGCACACTACTTCATGATCATGAAACTCCTCTGTTTGAGGTACCATAATTGCAGACACAGAATGCGGATCGCCGATGACTGTTAAAGTTTTCATAGGATGAATGTTTGGTAATAGCCCAACAATGCAGATTGAAATAAGTTTCTGCTGATAAACCATTTTGTGGCTATTCCTGTTAAAAGAGGCGGATTTTAATAATTACCCCCCTTTTATATGCCGTTTTACCCCCTAAACGCCATAGTAATATTTTATTATTTAGCCTTACCAATTACGCTGAATGAGTCGGCGATAACAACAACCAATTATAAATTATTAGTAATAATAATGATGCTTATTGAAACCAATTACGCGCGTAGTATAGCTCCGGGCTGAGTAAAGCTATTACAGAGAAAAAACCACATTATTAAAATTCACCTTTAATTATTAACTAAATGAGAAAAAAAATTACCTATGCAGTTTATTTAATGCTTTTAATAAGTGTTATAACAAACAGTCTGTGTGAGGTTGCCTATTCGCAGGGAACCTCCTCCTATACCATTAAGGGTAAGGTTGTCGACGATAAAAGCCTGCCACTTGCCGGTGCCTCGGTAAAAGTTGTTGGCGAATCGCAGGGTATCCAAACCGATATTAACGGTATGTTTACTTTAACCTTAAAAGAGCCTGCAACATTAACCATCTCCTTTATCGGGATGGAGGCCAAAACAATAAAAGTAAGCAGTGCTACTAAAAACATCACCATCACATTATCAGATAACGGCAAACAACTGAATGAAGTTGTGGTGGTTGGTTATGGTACGCAAAAACGATCTGATGTAACCGGCGCGGTAGCTTCGGTGCCAAAATCGCGTTTGCAGGAATTACCTGTAACCAATGTTTTGCAAGCATTAGAAGGTGCTGTTGCGGGGGTTAGTATAACCACACCTTCATCTATCCCTGGCGCACAGCCTACTGCAAATATACGAGGACGAAACTCTATTAAGGCCAGTTCAGACCCGTATGTGGTTATTGACGGTATCCCGCTCACTAAAAGCGGAGGCTCATTAAATGATATTAATCCGAATGATATTGAATCGATGGAAGTATTGAAAGACGCGTCGGCTGTAGCAATATATGGTACCAATGGTTCAAACGGTGTTATCCTGATTACCACCAAACGGGGTACCACTGGTAAACCCGTTATCCGTTACAACGGCTACGTAGGTACCGAAAACTTGGCGCACGTTTTACAGCCCCGGGATCCTGCTTCGTACACACAAAAATACCAAGACTATCTAATGGAGAATCCAACGGTTAAACGGCCTTATGTCGAGCCTGTACCCAATAGCAGCGAAGTACCTAATTATAATTCGGGCCAAACTATTGATTGGATAAAAGAAGTTACACAACAAGGCATTATGCAGGACCATGGCTTAAGTGTTACCGGTGGCACTCCTGACGTGAAATACCTTCTTTCCGGCGATTATCTCGATCAAAAAGGTGTTATAAAAGGATACCAATACAATAGGGTTAGCCTGCGCTCAAACATTGATATTAATGTTACGGATTTTTTAACTGTAGGGACCTCGTTATTTTTTACCAATAACAACTATGATGGGGGCAGGGCTCATTTACTTTTCGCTACTGCAATGAGCCCATATGGCAATGAATACAATGCGGATGGCAGCTATGCTATTTACCCCATGAACCCCGAATTATTGTACACCAATCCATTGTTGGGTTTAACTACCGACCAAATAGTACGGAGCACTAATCTAAACGGTAATGGTTATGCCGAAATAAAGTTCGGCGGTATTTTAAAAGGATTGAAATATCGTTTAAATGCAGGCTATACTTATTTGCCCACACGTAACGACAGCTATAGCGGCCGTTTGGCTAACACACCTCTTGGGTCTGCAAGCGCTTCTGCATCGCAAACAAACACCTATATTATCGAAAACTTGTTGTACTATTCAAAAGATATTAAAAAACATCATTTTGATTTTACAGGCCTGTACAGTGCTGAGCAGCGTAAATATTTTACAGAAACGGGTTCATCAACCGGTTTTATTAATGATCAGCTATCATACAATAACCTGGCTGGCGGCGCTACACAAACTTCAACGTCATACCAGGATCGTTATGCACTTAATTCGCAAATGGTACGGGTAAACTATTCGTATGATAGCCGTTATCTGTTTACTTTTACTGCCCGTCGCGATGGTTCATCGGTATTTGGAGCAAATACTACCAAATATGGCTGGTTTCCGGTGGCAGCACTGGGCTGGAACATCAGCAATGAAGCCTTTCTTAAAAACTCAGATATTATAAGCAGCCTCAAATTAAGGGCATCATATGGTCAAACAGGTAACGAAGCAGTTTCAGTTTACAAAACTATTACTACGGATAATACCGTGCGCTTTCCTTTCAACGGTACAAGCACCATTGGTGTACTGGCTGGTAATTTAGGTAATAACGACCTGCAGTGGGAAACTACTTTGGGTACCAATATAGGTGTTGATTTCGGATTGTTAAAAGGCCGTATTAATGGTACTATTGACGTATATAAGAACAGCACCTCCGGTTTGATACTTGACCAAAGCCTGCCCAATGTTACCGGTTATTCATCAGTGTTAAGTAACATTGGTAAGGTAGCTAATCAAGGCCTCGAAATATCCCTTAACACACGTAATATTGCAAATAAAGATTTTCGTTGGGAAACCAGCATCGTATTCGCTACTAACCAAAACAAAATTGTTGATCTGTATGGCGATGGTAAAGATGACCTGGGTAACCGTTGGTTTATTGGCCGTCCCATCAGCGTGATATATGATTATCAAATGCAAGGCGTTTGGCAAACTGGGGAAGACCCTTCAAAACAAGATCCAGGCGCTAAGCCAGGTGACCTTAAATTTGCAGATACTGATGGCGATGGTAAAATAACAGCTAATGACAGGGTAATATTAGGCCAAACCTCTCCCAAATGGACTGGTGGTTTAACCAATACTTTCCGTTACAAACAATTTAACCTCAGTGTATTTATACAAACAGCACGAGGTATGTTAAAAAACAATGCCGATCTGAACTATGTTGATGAATCGGGCCGCAGAAACACTCCTGCCGAAATTGGTTACTGGACTCCAACAAACGGGAATAACTCATTCCAGGGATTAGCGTACACTAATACGCGTGGTTATGGTTATCCGCGCGATGCCAGCTATACACGTATAAAAGATATCACACTAAGTTATACTTTACCAACGGGGTTATTAGAGAAAGCTCATATAAGCGGTTTAACGGTTTATGCAAGTGGCCGTAATATATACACCTTTACCAACTGGATAGGTTGGGATCCGGAACAAACTTATTATGGCAGGGGCGTAACGGATTCAAATAATAATCAGTCTGCTTATGCCGCCGGCTTTGCAAATAATTATCCAGTAACACGAACCATTGTTCTTGGTGTTAATATCTCATTAAAATAATCATATACGCACATGAAAAAGTATTCGATCATATTCATTTCAATATCAATGCTTATGATAGCATTGGTATCCTGCAAAAAAAGCTTTCTTGATGAGAAGCCTTATTCAAATTATACGCCATTAACCTTAACCGATTCGTTGGGTTTTGAGGCGTCGCTGGTCGGCCTGTATCAGTTTCAAACAGGTATATTAACGTACTCAGACAGGCAGGGCTGGCCAAGTGTATGGCAGGTAGGTACCGATGTTGCCAATGCAACAACCAGCCAGGAAGGTATTGAAGTTCCTTATTTTAATTACGCGCAGTTAACCAACACCGATGCTGCCGCAGCATATACCTGGCGTAAATATTACCAGCTCATAAACAATACCAATGTTATTATTGATGGGGTAGAAGGCGCGTCGGCAACCGGCATTTCAACCAATGGTAAAAATGCCGTTGATGGCGAAGCACGTTTTTTTAGAGCATATGCTTACAATACACTTGCTACTTTATATGGCGGGGTGCCGTTAATTCTACATCCGGTTACAGGGCCTAAAACCGATTTTGTTCGTGCGCCGTTGGCCGATGTAAATACGCAAATTGTTAACGATCTTATTTATGCAAGCACTTACCTGTCTGATTTGAAAGCTGGTAACGCAAATGTAAATGTTCAGGGTAAACCTGTTGGCAGGGCCAATAAATATATGGCCATGCAACTACTTGCCGAAGTGTACCTGCGCATGGGTAAGAACGATCTTGCAGAACAACAGGCACAAGCGGTTATTAATAGTGGTAAGTTTAGCCTGATAAAGACCCGTTATGGTGTAAGGGCCGGTGGCGCAGGCGATTATTATTCGGATATGTTTGTATATGGTAACCAACGCCGTTCACAAGGTAATACTGAAGCTATCTGGGTATTGGAACAGGAAAACCCAAGTTCGGTTGTTGGCGGTAATGTTGATAACGCGCAACAACGCCGCGTTTGGGGGGCGGCTTATTATAATATTACCGGTATGACCATTTGCGATAGCTTAGGGGGGCGCGGTATTGGCAGGTTGCGTTTAAGTAACTGGGTACTATATGGCCTGTATCCTGCCGGAGATATACGCAATTCACAATATAGTATTAGGAGACGTTATTATTACAATACGCCGGGTTATGTAAATTATGGAAAACAAGTGCCTTTTACCGGGCCTGATACCTTGCTTAGAATATGCCCGAGTACAACAAAATGGGGGCAGTTTGATCCTAACGATGTATTTGGTTATGCCATGATAAAAGACTTTATAATGATGCGCCTGGGTGAAACTTATCTTTTACTCGCGGAAGCACAAGTAAAACAAGGTAAAACGATCGAAGCCGCGAACAGTATTAATGTATTGAGAACACGTGCCGGTGCTCCACAGGTGAGCGCGGCCCAAATGACACTCGACTTTGTATTAGACGAAAGGGCCAGGGAATTGATTGCCGAAGAAAACCGCCGCATGACCTTAATGCGTACCGGTACATTAGTAACCCGTGCACTAACCCTAAACTCGGGCGATGTACAACATCCAACCACGGGCTTAACCGCCACCAATCTGTTATTGCCTATACCTTTAACAGAAATACAGTTAAATAAAGATGCTGTATTAACTCAAAATCCGGGCTATTAAAGCTGATTGCTATTAATTAAAAAGGCCGGGCTGCAGTTATGCGGCCCGGCCTTTTTTTATACTTTTCTGTTCTATCCTTAACCGCGTAAAGGAGTCATATTCGTAGTCAATCGAACCTTCACTGAGTGGTGTAAACAGAATTACTGCTCAGTTATTGATGATCGGTTGAATGGATAAATGAGTGCGTTTAATGGATTAAGATTAGCTGAGTCCCATCTTACTTCACTGAATATGTCTGGTTTCTGTCAAAACCACGCGCCTTAAAAGAGTGTGTATTCAACAAAAGGCTTTATCAGTTATTAGTTAAATTTCGCATCCATCGCATGATCGGCTTCGGTATCCTGGCCGGTCCATATTTTTACCGATGTCCATGGCAATGCGGGCGATGCCCAAAACTCGTCGGTAGCGGGCAGGCCCAATGGTAAAAAAACATTGCTGGTAATGTATAAGCTGCCCGTGGTGATGTAAAAATCGGCCAGGCCGGGTTGTTTGCCATACAAGCCAATATTAAGCCAGCCTGCATCGTTAAATGCGTTAGGTGCGCCAAGCGTTTTGTTTATTACCGCGGTTAAGGCACACCTAACCTGCGCCGGTTTTAGTGATGCTGGTAGTTGCTTTTTATAAGCCATGTATGCCAAATGATGGAACACCCCGGCGCGGTAAACTATAGAGCGCCCTGTGGCAGGGTAGGTGCCGTCGGTGTTGATGAGGCGCTCCAGTATCTGCGCGTAGCGCTTACTAATGGCATCTAAAGCAATGGCTTCTTTTGGATAGGTATTCTTTTTGCTATTCAGTACATCGATGATGGTGCCCAGGTTAGGATGTATCACAATGCTGTTATAGTAATCATAATGAAACTCCATCCCATCCGAAAACATGCCATCGCCAACATACCAGTGTTTAGTAAACTCTTTCACGCCAAAATCAAGCCTCATAGGATCGTAACCCTTATCGTACTTGTATAAAAAAGCTTCAATAATTCCGCTGAACAATATCCAGTTGGTGTAAACGGGTAGGGTAGTGCGGGTTATTTTTAACTGCTCAACAAACTGGTCCTGCGCCCTGCTATCCAGATGTGCCCATAGCCACGGCGACCGGATAAGGGCCAGCGCCACGTACGAAGCATCAACCAGGGGTTGCCCGCCTTTCCACTGTAAAAAATCTTTAGCATCTGGGTTTACGGCGTTTGCAATACCTTTAATGGCCCAATCGCGGTATTGGTTGCGTAGTTTTACTTCATCCGCGGTGCCGCCTTCGCTTTCCAGCCAGGGCGCCAAACCACTCAATGTGCGCCCGAAGGCTTCCAGGTAAGCAACTTTGGCCCTGCTTTCTTTATTGTCTATCCGGTCAGACAATACCACGGGCATATTGGCTTTAAGTGTATTATTGGCAATGTTGCTCATTACGGGCCTTGCCAGCTTATCCATATAATAAAGCCAAACCTGTCTGTCGTCGCCTTTGGGGGCAGTGCCGGTTTGAGCCGATATTTTGTATCCTGTTATCAGTAAAAGTAGTATAGCTGCTATTTTTTTCATCGTTTATATTATCCCTCGTTAAAAATGCTTATTAATATTCAGATAACGATTTAATGCTTCAACATAATAATAATCGGCATAAGTAAGCGGAACATCAATTTCGGTTTTGTTAGGCATGTGCCCTACGCTGTGTTGCAGTATAAATCCGCCGTTGGTTGCTGCCGCGGCAAGGTATGGTGGTTGTGATAGGTTTTTAAGCATTGTTTCGGCCGTTTTGTAGTATTGTTGCGCGCTTGGTTTATCGGTATACCGGCAAAGTTCTAAAAATGCCGATGCCATAATAGCCGCCGCGCTGGCATCGCGTAAAGCATTCGGAATATTGGGCGCGTTAAAATCCCAGTACGGTATTTTATCCGCAGGTAAATTAGGGTTTGTTAAAATAAAATGAGCTATGTTTTTGGCTTGCTGCAGGTATTTAACGTCATGTGTTTCACGGTACATCACCGTATAGCCATAAAGCCCCCATGCCTGGCCGCGTGCCCATGCGGATTCATTTGAGAATCCCTGCGCGGTGCGTTTTTGCAACACATGCCCATTGGCCGGGCTGTAATTGATAACATGATAAGAGCTGTAGTCGGGCCTGAAATGATTTTTTATGGTTGTATTGGCATGTGTTACCGCTATTTTATAGTAGGACGAGTCGCCTGTTGCTTTGGTTGCCCAGAAAAGCAATTCAAGGTTCATCATGTTGTCTATGATCACCAGGTATTCGTTCGGTTTTGAATCCCATGAGCGGATACAGCCCACCTTAGGATCAAACCGGCTTGCCAGCGATTTTGCACTATTAATAAGAATTTGCTTATAAGCATGCTGCGGCTTTAGCTTTTGCGCGTTGCCAAAGCTGCAATACATCATAAAGCCCAGATCGTGGGTGGTTTTGTTGTATTGCTCGGCCTCCAGGTTTTTTAATGCTTTATTGGCTTCATCAAGTAATTTAGCATCGTGCGTTTGCCGGTAAATATTCAACAAGGTACCCGGGTAAAAGCCACTGCACCACCAACCGGAAGCACTTGTTTCCAGTTTGCCGTTTTGATAGGTTTTTGGGAAGGTGTGCGGTGGCAACTCTGAAGATAATATTTGGTATTGGTGGTCGGCCAATTTAAAGGTTTTGTCAATTTGTTTAATAAACGTCTTATCTGTTTTAAAGCCGGTATGCTGGGCTTCAACATTACTGTAGGTTAATAATAAAGCACAGGCGGATATAACGAATGTGGTAATTGTGAATGCAATGTTTGCTGGTCTGGTCGATTTATTTAGTCCCATTTGTTAGACAGAGTTATTCCGTAAGCTAAAATATGATATTACGGTTATTGAAATTATAGTACTTAGGCTTTTATTGATTAATTATTGGTAAGGCTAAGTAAAATTATTTCTGAAAGACGCATGGGGGTAATTCCAGTAATTTTAGAGGGGGTAATTTTCAAAAGTGGCCCGTATTGTCTTCATTGCGATAAATAATAGCCGGTAGCTGTATTATTTGAAGGGTGTTTTTAAAGTATCGTCCATGCGGTAATGTTTATGGAATGCTGTACGATGCTTTTTCATAAATTCGGATGGCTTAACACCGAACACCTTTACAAAGTGCTCCCTGAAATATTTTATATCGTTTATGCCAACATTCAGCGCTGCCTCATTAACATTACAATTGGTATTGATGAGCAGCTCGGCAGCTTTCCTGATGCGTACAAACCTTACAAAATTGTTAACGGATAGGCCGGTTATTAATTTGATCTTTTTGAAAAGACTGGAGTAACTCATGCCCACCTCATCGGCTATAGCTTGTACTTCAAATTTATCATCGATCATGTTGGCTTCAATAATGCTTACACATTTGTACAGAAAGTCCTTGTACTCTTCAGATACATGGCGCGAATTACTTTTTAGCGTTACCTCGTTATAAAAGTAGTTTTGCAGCTCGGTTTTGCTTCGCAATATCCTGTTTACACGCGCTACAAGCAGGTCTTTTTCAAATGGTTTTGTTATAAAATCAACAGCGCCCACTTCAATGCCTTTCAGCTGAATTTCGGGTGTAGAGTCGCCGGTCATTAAAATAACCGGGATATGGCTCAACGAAGAGTCTTCGTTGATAATCCGGCATAGGTCAATACCGTTCAGCCCATCCATATTAATATCGCAAATAACAATATCTGGCAGGTACCGCTTTATCAGGTCTAACCCATCGTCCCCGTTATTTGCTTCGTAGATCTTATAATCGCGCCTGAATATCTTTATTATGTAATCGCGCAGCTGTTCATTATCATCGATCACCAAAACCGATTGCTTGTCCGAAATAAGTAATTCCAGCTGATTGATCTGTTCCGCGTCATTAGCCGGCACATTCTCCTCTTCAATATCCGGGCTTAAAAAATTGCTGCTTGTTGGGGCTTCAAAGTTGTTGTTCTCAAAAAGTTCGGCCGGTAAAAAATGACTTTTGCCTTTCTTTATTTTGAGGATAAAGCTTGTTCCGCCGTCCATATTATTCTGATAAGTGATATGGCCATGATGCTGGTCAATAAAAGTTTTAACCAGGAATAAGCCGATGCCGAAACCCGTTTTTAATGAGCTCTTGTCTTTCACCTGGTAATATTTATCAAACAGTTTTTCGCCTATGCCTGCGGCAATGCCGTGGCCGCTGTCGGATACTTCCAGGTAAACATCGCTTTCCGATTCCCTTATGATCACGTTGATCTTGCCGTTTTCGGGTGTGTACTTTATAGCGTTCGAGATCAGGTTGAACAGAACGATCTCCATTTTTTCCTTATCGGCATAAACCTCTATGCCACCACCCGAATAGTTGAAATTATAATGAATATGCTTTGTTTTTGCCTGGTGTATAAAGCATTGGTATACATCCTGCACCAACAGGTAAAAATCTAACTTTACCACTTTCAGGCTGTCATTTTCACTCTCGGCCTTACGGAACAACAGTAAATGATCCACCAGGCCTAAAAGGCGCCTGGCATTACGGTAAATAATGTTCAGGTCGTTTTTGTCCCTGCCGTCGTCGGTTTGTATCAGGTCCTTTATCGGGTTTATGATAAGTGTTAAAGGGGTCCTGAACTCATGCGAGATATTAGTAAAGAAAGAAAGTTTCCGCTCATTCAATTCCCTGTCTTTTTCGGCTTTAATGTTTGTTATCTCAATTTCATGCCGTAGTGTTGTTTGTTTTGTTCGGTAGAGCCAAAACAGGTAGGCGACGGTTGTTAACACACCGAGGTATGATAAGTAGGCCCACCATGTTCGGTACCAGGGGGGTAAAACGGTAATATAGATCAGTTTCTGGTTATTGGCCCAAACGCCGTCTGTATTGGTTGATTTAATATGGAGCATGTAACTGCCCTCGTTAAGCCGCGAGTAATAGGCCGTTTTTACTTTACCTACCTCGTTCCAGGCATGGTCCCATCCTTCCAGGTAATAAGCATAGTTTATCTTATCGGCAAATGAATATTCAGGAGCTACGTAGTCAATCGCTATTACCGCCTTATCGTAATCGAGCGTTATTTTGCGCATGTCGATGATATTACGATTGCCTTTAAATGATGAATCTTCCTGAACGGATATGTTGTTGATCTTGAAGCCGGTAAGGTATACCTGTGGTGTACGGACATTGGTTTTTATACTATCCGGATAAAACCTGTTAAAGCCTTTTATGCCACCGAACAGTAATTCGCCGGTATGCAGTTTCAGGGCCGCGTTAAAGTTGAACTGGTTGCTTTGAAGCCCGTCTGACGCGAAGTAGTTTTTAAACTTTTTAGAAGCCGAGTTAAATTTACACAACCCGTTAAACGTACTGAACCATATTGATCCGCTTTCGTCTTCCAGGATATTAAGTATGGTATTACTCGGTAAGCCGTCGTTCTCGGTATAGCGGTTTATCTTCCCGGTTTTCCGGTTATATAGCAGCAAACCACCGCCATCGGTACCTATCCAAAAGTTTTTACTGCGATCTTCATACAACGCGTATGCTGTTGCATTTAAGGGTATATGCAGGTGCTTTTTATTGAGCGGATCTATTTTTATCAGATCGGTATTGGCCATCCAGAGTGTTCCGGTATGGTCCTCACATATCGCGGTAATATTAGTTAAGCCGCCGTTGTATATTTCAAACCTATCTTTCTCCCGGTTAAACCTGAAGACGGCCCCACCGCGTGTAGCGGCGGCCCAAAGGTTATGGTGCGAGTCTTCAAACAGTTTCCAGATACTGCGGTCTTCCGAAAAAGAAACATTATTATAGCATTGGTAATACTTAAAACTGTGGGTTTGCCTGTTATACAGATCAATACCGCCATTAAATGTGCCTATCCAGATATTTTTTTTACTATCCTCAACAATGCTGAAAACAAAGTCGCTGCTCAATGAGCCGGGGTCGGTTTCTTTGTGTTTGAAATTCTGGTAACTGTTTAATTGCGGGTTCCAGTAACTCAACCCACCGCCCGAGGTGCCTATCCAGATGTTATGGCCGGAATCCTCACAAAAAGAGCGGGTGAAATTATTCACCAGGCTATTGGCGTTTTGCGGGTTATTGGCAATGGTTTTAAATCGCTGGTCCTTATCGTCAATAATATTTACACCGCCGCGCAGAGTGGCTATCCACATTCGCGAGTCGGGATCTTCATAAATAGCGTAAACGGCGCCGCTGCTTAGCATACCCTTTGATTCGCCTGCTCCAATATAGCTAACCTTGTTGGTGATGGTGTTGATGATATTTATCCCGCCACCATCGGTAGCTATCCAAAGTTGCGATCGCTTATCAGGATATACCTGCATTACGTTATTATTAGAAAGCTTATAATCGGTATTTAAATGTTTGAGAGAGCCTTGTTTTATATTGTATTTAAAAAGGCCGCTTTCCGATCCCATCCACAGGTTTTCATCAGTTTGGTCGGCAGTTAGGCAGGTGAGGCCCTTAAGCTCGTTATTAACAAACTTAAACTGATGTGAGCGGCCATTATATAAACCCAGGCCATAGTTTAGTACAAATACCCATACGCGGTTCAAATGGTCAATGGTTATTGTTTGTACAAAGCACTTTTTGTTGTTTTTTAAACAATCTATCCGCTCGCAAACGGTGCTGCCATTTTTACAAATCAATAAACCGTCGCTGGCAGCTATATATACATTTCCGTCCTTATCTGTTTTGAGCGTGTTTATCCTCGCGTTTACCCTGAGCAGCTTATTATCAAAAGAACGGTAATAAACAGGCGATATCTTTGAGTTGGCATAATCATACACCACCAGTCCTTTATCGGTACCTATCCATATTTTATTGGTATGATCTTCGGTAATTGAATTGATGTGATTGTTGATGAGCGAAGATGAATCGCCCCATTTATTTTTAAATATCTTAAAGCTGGTACCATCATAACGGTTCAGGCCATCATAAGTGCCTATCCACATAAAACCATAATGATCGCGAAAGATACTGGTAACCGCGTTATTAGATAAGCCCTGGTCGATGCCGATTACCCTGACAGGTGCGTTGTTAGCCAGGCAAACTGTTTGCAGGGAAGCTAAGAACAAGAAAATACAAAGCAACCTGTATGGTAAGCGCATGGTCAGTATTAGGGTAATTGGTTAACTTCTCAAAATTAATTTTCTTTATGGTATTATCACTTAGTTGCGCAGGGTTTATTTGAATAAAACAGAAATCGGAGCAGTTATGTGTTTAGAAAAGCCAATGTTAATTGCACAAAAAAAAGGCTTAATAGCATTATTAAGCCTTTTGGGGAATTTAAAAAGGTGTGATCAGGCGGATGAGGGGGATAATTAGAGTTCGGAGGAATGATTATGAAAAAGCCAGCCCACCGTTAATATCGATATTTGTACCCGAAATAAAGCTTGATTCATCGCTGGCGAGATAAACAACAAGGTCGGCCACTTCCGATGCGCGGCCTTCTCTTCTTAGCGCTGTGGCATTGGCAACATTTACACGGACTTCGGGTTTCGAAAAAGTATCGTGAAACGTGGTCGCTATCATGCCCGGCGATACAGCGTTTACGCGGATGCCTTTTACCCCCAGCTCTTTAGCTAATGAGCGGGTATAGGTCATGATGGCCCCTTTTGCCGCCGAATACACCGATGCTCCCGGTCCGCCGCCATCCCGCCCCGCTAAGGACGAGAAATTGATAATAGATCCCCCGGCGGGAATGTAAGGTAATACTGCTTTTGTTACCCTGAAAACGGTTTTCACGTTCAAGTCGAACACGAAATCCCAAAATTCCTCGTCTATATCCTGTGTTATTTTACGGGCTACAAGGCCGCCCGCTACATTTGCCAGTATGTGTATTTCAGGGCCGAATGCAGCTACAGTTTTTTCTACCAGGTTAGTTACGTCATTGTATTTTGTCATATCGCCATAAACGGCAATCGCTTCGCCGCCGGCCGCTTCTATTTGCGACAATGTTTCTTTGGCGTCCTCTTCATGCCTGAAATAGTTTACCACTACTTTGGCGCCTTCGGCAGCGAGTTTTAATGATACGGCTCTTCCAATATCGCGGGCGCCGCCGGTTACAATGGCAACTTTGTTTTTTAAACGCATATTTATTTAGTTTTTAAAGTTTTTGATGAGATGAGCATTACCGATAGCCATGCCAGCGGAACCAATACTGCACCCAATATAAAAAATGATATATAACTGGTTTGGGTTATTACCGGCACCGCCCAGGTGGTAAATAAAGTGCCTATTACGGCGGCGGTACCACCCATGCCGGCTACGGTGCCTACATTTTTACCGTTAAAGTAATCGGCAGGTAAGGTTTGCAGGTTATTGATGAGGAATTGGAAGCCAAACAGCGTAATGCTGATGAGCACCATGGCTAAACCCGGATGACTCTTTAATTGCGATAAATTGATAACCAAACCAATTAAGGCCCCGAGCATTAATACGCAACCTATGGTAATGGCATTTTTGCGCGATCGGGCAGCATCCTTACCACGTTTAATGTACATGGATGAATAATAGCCACCCAATAAACTGCCGCAGGCTGCTATAAGGTAGGGTAACCAGGTAAAGCCGCCTATCTGTTTAATGTCGAACAAAAATTGCTCTTTTAAAAAGGTGGGCAGCCAGGTTACAAACAGCCACCAAACGGGGTCTATAAAAAACCTGCCCAGTATAATACCCCAGGTATTATTAAATTTTAATAACTGTTTCCAGGTGTAAACGGTATCGGGCGGCACATTAGTAGTGTTACTATTTGCCGATAGGATATGTTCCTGCTCTTCTTTTGTTATCCAGGGGTGTTTATCAGGTGTGTTTTTGTTGATGAGGAGCCAGGGTATAAGCCAGATAATGCCTAATACCGCCACGCAAACAAAAGTGAGTTTCCATCCGAACGCGATAAATAGCATGGCGATAATGGGTGCTGCTATCACCGAACCCAGGGATGCGCCTGCTCCGAAAATTCCCTGGGCTATGGCGCGCTCTTTTGCCGGGAACCACTCCGCATTGCTTTTTGTAGCACCGGGCCAGTTGCCTGCCTCACTGAATCCCAGCAAAAACCTGAAAATATTGAAGGAGAACAGCCCCCTTGCCAGGGAGTGTAGCGCAATAGAAATGCTCCAAAACAATATGGAGAACGCCATTCCGAGGCGGGTGCCTATCGCATCCATAATTTTACCCGTAGTGGTTTGCCCGATGGCATAGGCGATCATAAAAAATGTGGTGATCAAAGCCAAAGCGTTTTTACTTTCGGCATCGGTAATGCCAAACTCTTTGTAAATGTAGGGCCACATAATGTTGATGGCGCTGCGGTCGATATAATTGATCACGGTTGCCAGCCCTATCAGGGCGATGATGTACCAGCGCAGGCCTTTAATTTTCATATACTATAGTCCTATGCTCTTTAAAAAAGCCATAATAGCGGTGTCCAGTTCCCTGTTCTTTTCGGGAGTGAATTTGCCGTGCCCGCCGCCTTCAACGGTAATAAATTCGGTTTTAACACCCATGTCTAAAAACTTTTGATGCAGATCGACTGATTGCTGGTAAGGCACCGTGGTGTCCGCGTTACCATGCACAATAAATGTGGGCGGACTGCTCTTTTTAACATAGGCTATTGGCGAAACCGTCATGGCAAAAGCTTTGTCGGTTGCATGAGTGCCCAGCCAATTAGTTGCCGATTTACTTTTTATGGTGCCATAACCCCAGTCCCAAACATCTGCAATGCCATACTTATCAATAATGGCAGCTACTTTTATATTTTCGACGCCGGGGCAGTTGGTGTCAAAGCGATGGTCGTTCTCTAACAAACCACCCATTAAGGCCAGGTGCCCACCCGCAGAACCTCCCGTAATAACGATCTTGTTAATGTCGATATTCAGGGTCTTCGCATTTTTGATGAGATAGATCATGGCACAGCGTATATCCTCAATGCAACCCGGCGCTTTAGCTACCTGCACCAGGCGGTACTCGACATTCGCCACAGCATAACCGGCCTTAAAAAAAGCGTTGAAACCGGTCTGTTCTTCTTTAGTGCCGTGGTTCCAGCCACCGCCATGCATGCTGATAACAACCGGCGTAGGTTTATCGCCTTTGGGCGGAGTGTAAATATCCATCCGGCCATCCCAATCGCCTGCATGGGTATAAACCACATCTATCTGGCGGTTATAACCCTTTGGCGTAATTACTTCTTTTTTTACTTTGGCGGTGTCTTGTGCCTGCGCTGCAATAGAGGCCAGCAATAAAACCGCGACAAATATTCTTCTCATTATTTTATCGGTTTGTTTATAAAAAATCTTCCCGCAAAGGGCTAAAAACATCTATCAGTAAACCTGCTTCAAGGCAAACGCAGCCATGTATCACTTCGGGTGGTACATAATAGCCATCACCTTTTTTGATGATCTTTTTTTCGTCGCCTATCTGCATTTCAAAAACACCGCTTTCTACATAGGTAACCTGCGAGTGCGGATGTTTATGCAGTGTACCTACGCCGCCTTTTTCAAACTTTGCTTTTACCAGCATTATCTTATCGTCATAACCATACACCTGCCGTTGTATCTTTTCATGGGCAGCTTCCCATTCAATTTCGGTTTCTACCTGGAATAAACCACTTTGCGCCATATTATTTGTTTTTATTGATGGTAATAAATTTGTCTTTACTGTTATAGTCGAGTTTGCAGGTATAGGTTTTCCCTTTCATTATGAAACTGAAAGTGGTGCCATTCATGTCATTGCTCAATATCCTTAATCCTTTTACAGTGCTGTTTGCACCGGTAGTGGTCTCGGCAGTTGGGTCGGTTTTGCCGTGTGTTTCTGTAATGCTGATGAATGCCTGGCAACCACTCTGCTTTTGCTCCAGAATATACGCACGCTCATTACGCAGGTTCATATTTGGGTCGCCGGCGCCGAGTGTAACCAGTTTAACTTTCATGGGCGATGTGCCTGTAAAATGCGTCGTATAAAAATGGTTGTCGTTCAGCACGGTAATATAGCTGCCGGTGTCGGTAATGGTATTGTCGCTGTTCAGCCACAAGTGCTGAAAACCATTGCTTTTGCCTAAAGCCTGCAGGTTGTTGGTAGCCGCGCTAAACTTAAAGGATGCATCAGTAATTACGCCCTGGTACCAGAATGGCAAGCTATACTGGTGTTCTGCCGTTGAGTTTACCAGGAAGACGTCGATCATTAATGCCTTTGCAGTGCCTTCCGGTTTAAACAATAGGCTGCTTCTCAGCATATTTACACCTGGGTAAGCATTGTCCTCCCGGCCGCTTACTACCTGCAGGTCATCATTGTTTGCTTCAAAATGCACCAGCGAGGCGTGGTGAGCTTCGGCCTGGCCAAGATTAGCGTTGTATTGCGATGTTTGATCTACCGTTACCGTATTGTGCGCTATGGTTTGCTTTGCCCATGTTTTGTTTTCGGGCAGGTAATCGCCGCCAAACTTCGATTCGATATTGATAAAACGGGCCGAGCCGTAATCAGAAAATACTTCGGTGTCATTATCATAATAGAGCAGGTTAAGCCTGTCGAAATGCCCATGCCCCATACCCTGTGCCGCCGCTTTGAGCAATACGCATTGCTGCGATGCGTTGCTGCCATAGCGCAATATACCAAGGCCGCCTTCATCGCCTTTGGCGCCATCGCTTAGCCAGGTGCTTTTATAATTAAAAGGCTGTGTCTTACCTTCAGCAACGGCTTTTGCCACGGTTAAGCCGGCATCAGATATAACAACCTTGTTTTGTTTTTGCGCTATACCAAGCAGGTCGGCCTTGGGCTGTATATCCGCGTAAGCGATATCAACACCATACACCAGCTCGTCCGAAATAAAGTTTTTATCTTTCATGGCATCGTTTACCGGGAAGAAATTACCGGTGGTATAAGTGCTTTGCAAAGCTGCATGGATAGCTTTTGCCAGAATGTTATCCCGGTATTTAAAAATGTGTAACGAGGGCTGGTTTTGTTGTATCGCTTTTGCGAAGATGACAAAAGGCATAATGGCGTATCGCTGGTAATACGGGCCCTCGGTATAATAGCCATCCGGCGAGAACAGTTCGTCGAGCTGCTTCAGAAAGCCGGCCTTGCCATTTTTATCGGAGCCTTTCAGCGCCATTTCAACGTATTCCGGTTTGTTGATAACGTAGGCGGTTATACCAACAGCTGCAAGGCACCAGGTACCGTGGTTATGGATCAGGTTAAAGGTCTCTTTACAATCTTCGGTAAAGTATTTTAAAATAGGGACGAACAAGTGCTGCTCGATAGTTGCCCGGTCTGTTGCCGGGATGGCATTATAAGCCATATCATAACCTTGTATTACGGTTACCTGCCATACAAAATCGTTTAAACACTGCCAGAAAAGCTTGCCGGGTATCTGGTTACTTTTTTGTTTGGGATGTTTGGGCCATTGCTCATATTGTGCCGCATATAACAGCAGCATATCTTTTATATAGTTGGCGTACTTAACCTCGCCGGTAATTTGGTACGCAATGCCACATGCCAATATATTAGATGAGTTGTTTTTATGCTGCTCGTGGGTATAGCCACCCGCGCCGTCTTTTGGTACCGGTACATCCATTTTTTCTGCCAACGCCTTATCCGCTTTTGCCTCCATTTCCTGGTATGATCTTTTGAGCAGGGGATAGGTAGCACAACCTTTTTTTACAGCGGCTATATTACCCGCGGTAAGCATCAGGTTAGGGTGCGTTTGTTGCCCATTAGCAAACGTTGGCGGCAAAACAAGCCCAAAGGCAATAACCACATAAAGCAATACTCTCATCATATAAATAATTTATACTATGGTTTATTTACAATCTGCTTGGCTGCAAATGCTGTACGGGCAACCTGCAAAACTTCGTCGAGGTGGGCTGCCATGGCATTTTCCGCGGCGTCAATATTTTGTTCTTCAATAGCGTTCAGAATTTCGCGGTGCTCTTTAACTGCAAGTTTGCCACGGTCATTACCACATATTTTGCTTTCGATAATGTTTTTGATCAGATCAGGTATCAACAAGATCATCATCGACTCGATAACCGAGTTTTTGGTAGACTGCGCTATTTTGATGTGGAAAAGCATATCCTCTTCAACAGCATCCATGTTTCGCGATATTTTGTATTCATAATCGGCAAGCGCCAGTTTCATGGCATGCAGATCCTCGGGCGTACG
>Ga0070659_100000505_pt1 | contig 28646 bp, 23 predicted proteins | sample KBSC23metaG_FD_64666 | JGI IMG/M metagenome (GOLD analysis project Ga0070659, IMG submission 64666) | Corn rhizosphere microbial communities from Kellogg Biological Station, Michigan, USA - KBS C2-3 metaG | ecosystem: Host-associated > Plants > Roots > Rhizosphere > Soil ... | reverse complement strand
AGCTGCTCTTCCTGTTCCTTGGCCAGCGCGTCGCTTTCCTTGTAGCTCATGTCGCGGGTCTGGAGAATTTCGGTGCGGGCAATCAGCTCACGGCCCGAAGCGTTCAGCAGCTGGAACACGAGGCGGGTGCGCAGTTGCAGTTCGCGCACCTGGATTGAAGAGGTGGAGACGACCACGCTCTTTTCATCGGCATCGCGGAGCACCTCGAAGATCGCCTCGGCCTGCGCCCGGCTCTCGACGAGCCGTGTCCCGGTGGACGAGGCCAGCGCACGACGCAGCGCCACGCCCATCGGCGAGGTGGGCTTGAACCCAGACAAATACAGCGTCGTGAACGGCAACTCGGGCGCGCGCCGGAGTTGAAAACCGCAACCGGTGAGCGCGGCCGCACCCGTCAGCGCGGCGAGCCAGGCGCGCCGCTGCATCACACCACCACGTTGACGAGCCGGCCCGGCACGACAACGATCTTCTTGGGCGGCTTGCCTTCGGCAAACCGGATGCATTCGGGGTTGGCGAGGGCCACGGCCTCGATCGCCGCCTTGTCGGCCGAAGCCGGCACGCGGATGGCGCCGCGCAATTTGCCGTTGACCTGCAGCATCAATTCGATCTCGTCCTGAACCAACGCGGCGGGGTCCACCTGGGGCCATGCGGCGTCGAGCAAGTCGCCCTCGGTGGCCGCATGGCCGAGCTGCTGCCACAGGTGCCACGTCACGTGCGGGCACGCGGGATACAGCACACGCAGCAAGATGCCGAAGGCTTCCCGGATGACCTCGGGGGCGTCGCCCTTGAACCCTTCCAACGCATTGAGCAGTTTCATGCCGCCGGAGACGACGGTGTTGTACTGCATGCGTTCGTAGTCGTACGTGATCTGCTCGAGCAGCTTGTGCACCTCGCGGCGCAGCGCCTTCGCATCATCCGCCAGGCCCGAGGGGATCGCACCTGCGTTCCTCGCCGCTTCGGCCTGCTTGACGCCGAAATTCCACAGCCGGCGGAGGAACCGGTGAGCGCCTTCCACGCCGGCGTCGTTCCATTCGAGCGTCTGTTCCGGGGGCGATGCGAACATCACGAACAACCGGGCGGTGTCGGCACCGTACCGGTCGATCAGTTCCTGCGGGTCGACACCGTTGTTCTTGCTCTTGCTCATCGTGCCGACGCCTTCGTAGTCGACGGCGGAGCCGTCGCTCTTGAGCTTGGCGGCGATGATCTTGCCGGAGGCATCGACAACGTTCTCCACCTCGTGCGGCCAGAAATACTCGATGCCGCCCTTGTCGGTGCGGCGCGAGTAGATGTGGTTGAGCACCATGCCCTGCGTCAGCAGCTTCGTGAACGGCTCATCGATCTTCACGAGGCCCAGGTCGCGCATCACCTTGGTCCAGAAGCGCGCATAGAGCAGGTGCAGGATGGCGTGTTCGATGCCGCCGATGTACTGGTCCATCGGCATCCAGTACTGCGTGCCCGCGCCCACCATGGCCTTGTCGTTCGAGGCATCGCAGTACCGCATGAAGTACCACGAACTGTCCACGAACGTGTCCATCGTGTCGGTCTCTCGGCGCGACGGCTTGCCGCACGTGGGACAAGGCACGTTCAGGAAGGCAGCATGCTTGTTCAGCGGGTTGCCGCTGCCATCGGGCACCACGTCTTCGGGCAGCACCACCGGCAGGTCCTTGGGCGGCACCGGCACGGGGCCGTGGTCCGGGCAGTGGATGATGGGAATCGGCGTGCCCCAGTAACGCTGGCGGCTGATGCCCCAGTCGCGCAGCCGCCAGGTGGTTTTCTTCTCGCCCAGGCCCTTTTGCTCGAGCGCCTTGGCCACCGCGTCCACCGCGGCGCTGTAGGACAGGCCGCTGAAGTAATCCGAATTGATCGTGACGCCACGCTGCTTGTCGGCGTACCACTCCTGCCAGTGGTCGTAGCTGAAGTGCTCGCCGTCGACGGTGATCACCTGCAGGATGTCGATCCCGTACTTCTTCGCGAACGCGAAATCGCGTTCATCGTGTGCAGGCACGCCCATCACCGCGCCGTCGCCGTAGCTCATCAGCACGTAGTTGCCCACCCACACGGGCACCTTCTCATGCGTCAGCGGATGCGTGACGAAGAGGTTCGTGGGCACGCCCTTCTTTTCCTGGGTGGCGAGCTCGGCCTCCGTCGTGCCGCCCGCCTTGCATTCTGCGATGAACGCCGCCACAGCCGGGTTGGTCGCGGCCGCGTGGATTGCCAGCGGGTGTTCCGGCGCGACGGCACAGAACGTCACGCCCATCACGGTGTCGGCGCGGGTGGTGAACACGTACAGGCGGCCGCCCTGGATCAACTGCCCATCGGCACCGGCGATCTCGTGCGGGAACGCGAAACGCACCCCCTCGCTCTTGCCGATCCAGTTCTCCTGCATCAGCTTCACGCGCTCGGGCCAACCGGGCAGGCCGTTTTGCACGTGGTCGAGCAATTCATCGGCGTACCGGGTGATGTTCAGGTAGTAGCCGGGAATTTCGCGCTTCTCGACCGGCGCGCCAGAGCGCCAGCCTCGGCCGTCGATCACCTGCTCATTGGCGAGCACGGTCTGGTCCACGGGGTCCCAGTTGACGACCTGAGTGCGCCGCTCGCAGATGCCGGCTTCGAGCATCTTCAGGAACAGCCACTGGTTCCAGCGGTAGTAGGCCGGTGAGCAGGTGGCGATCTCGCGTGACCAGTCGATGGCCAGCCCCATCGCCTGCATCTGCTTCTTCATGTAGGCGATGTTGTCGTAGGTCCACTTCGCGGGTGGCACCTTGTTCTTGATGGCCGCATTCTCGGCCGGCAGGCCGAAGGCGTCCCAGCCCATCGGCATCAACACGTTCATGCCCTTCATGCGCAGCTGGCGCGTGAGCATGTCGTTGATCGTGTAATTGCGCACGTGCCCCATGTGAAGCTTGCCGCTGGGGTAGGGCAGCATCGAGCAGGCGTAGAACTTCGGACGGCTCGCATCCTCAGTCACGCGGTAGGCATCGGCGGCAGTCCATGCGGCCTGGGCCGCACGTTCGATCTCGGTCGGTTTGAATTCTGGGCTCATGTAATAAATATTATGCCCCCCAGTCGCTTCGCTCCTGCCCCCGAGGGGCGACCCCGGGTCGGCCGGCAGAGCCGGCCTCGCGGGTGGCTTGATGGGTGGCTTCGCTTCGCTTGCCTGCCTGTCGTGTGCGGTTCGGGGCGTTGCTCGCTTTGCTCGCTCGCCTCTCACTCTTTTGTGGCTCCGGCCACGGTCGTGGCCATTCGGAGCGGTGGGTACCGGCGTTCGCCGGTATGACATGCGAGGGGCAAACACATGCGGGGGTGCGAAGACACGTACGAGAGGCCGCAAACACGTGTGAGGGGCCGCAAACAAATGTCACCCCGGCGAAAGCCGGGGCCCACCGTGTCCAGTGAGCCAACGGTGCAAAGCGAGCTGAGGCGGGCCGGCACGGCCGTGTCTCGTACGGTCCCGGTGGCGCTGGAGACAGTGGTCGTGCGGGGGATTCGTAGCCGAAGTGCCTGAGCAAAATAGCGGGGAAGCTGGTGCTCAAAGCGCCTCTTTGTGTCACCTCTCTGGCGCCGTCAGAAAGGTGTTTCGGCTGCCGGGCCGAGACCCGGCGCGGCCTCGCCAGAGAACAAGATCCTCAAGAAGCAAAAAACCGCGACCGTGCCACCGCAACGGCACATTCACATCACTTCACCCTGGTGTAAGTTGCCGTCATGAAGGGCGCCCACCCGCCATCTGGCCCCTGTGCATAGGAAGTCAATGTCCTGATGTCATCTCCCTTCCATTCGATGATGTCGCGGTAGAGCGCCGTGCCGTCGCCGGTCATGTTGGGGCCCTCCACCGCCATGGTGAGCATGTTGCCCGACGGGTCGCGGGTGATGTCGTACACCCACAGTTCCGACATCATGGATCCCAGCCAGGTGCCCACGAAGCGCTTCGTGCGGTCGTTGTACCCGAGGGTCAGCACCATGGTGGCGTCGCCGCCGCCCGGCATTTCGCCGATGCCCACGCACTGGATCCAATACGGACCGATGGGTTTCACGGTTTCGCGGCCGCGGTAGGTGGCCTCCTTGCCGTCAGGTTCTTTCATCCGGCTCTCGACGGTCCATTCGCCCACGAATTTCTGCAACCAGGCGTGCTCTTGGGTCGGTTCGGTCATTTGCATGGGACACCTCCGTTGAAGGATGAATGCAGCAGCGACCCAGTATGGGGTGGGGGGTGGGTCTGTCAAAGCCGCGCCAGTTTCGGCTTGATGGCGACGTGGGCATGTGTAAAATCCCGCTGCTTGTCGGGGTGCCGGGGTCGATCCGATCCGAGGCTGAGATGGCGCCATGCGCCGAACCCGTTGAACCTGATCGGGATCACCCCCGCGTAGGAAACAATGCATTCGGCCCGGGCGCTTGCCGCACGGTCTCCAGGCAGGCACCCCACCACTGGAGTCACCGATGGCCAAGTCCCCCTCGCACGTCAATACCGACGACCTCTCGCGCCGCATCACGCGCAACGCCTTCCCTGGTTCGAGCAAGGTGTACCTGCCCGGCTCGCGTCCGGACGTGCGGGTGCCTTTCCGTCAGATCGAGCTCAGCGACACGCTGGTTCATGAAGGGGCCGGCGAACCGCGCCGGGAGGCCAACCCGCCACTGCGCGTGTACGACGCATCGGGCCCTTACACCGACCCGGCCGTCGCCATCGACATCACGCGTGGCCTGCCCGGTCTGCGCAGCGCCTGGATCGATGAGCGCGGTGACACCGAACCGCTGCCCGGCCTGAGCAGTGCCTTTGGCCGCGAGCGGCTGAATGACCCGAAGCTCGCGGCCTTGCGCATGGCCGCCGCGCCGGTGCCGCGCCGCGCTAAAGCCGGTGCCAATGTCTCGCAGATGCACTATGCGCGCCGCGGCATTGTCACGCCCGAGATGGAATTCGTCGCCATCCGGGAGAACCTGGTGCGTGCCCAGTTGCGCGAGCGCCTCGCCACCGAACGCCTGCCCCAGCGGGGCCATTCGTTCGGCGCGGGGCTGGTGGCCGACATCACCCCCGAGTTCGTGCGTGACGAGGTGGCGCGTGGCCGGGCGGTGATCCCGTGCAACATCAACCACCCCGAAAGCGAGCCGATGGCCATCGGGCGCAATTTCCTCGTGAAGGTCAATGCGAACATCGGCAACTCGGCCGTCACGTCCGGCATCGAGGAAGAGGTGGACAAGCTCGTGTGGGCCATCCGCTGGGGCGCCGACACGGTGATGGACCTCTCCACGGGGGACAACATCCACGAGACACGTGAATGGATCCTGCGCAATTCGCCGGTGCCCATCGGCACGGTGCCGCTGTACCAGGCGCTCGAGAAGGTGCACGGCAAGGCCGAGGAACTGAGCTGGCCGCTGTTCCGCGACACGCTGATCGAACAGGCCGAGCAGGGCGTCGACTACTTCACCATCCACGCCGGCGTGCGCCTGGCCTATGTGCCGCTCACCGCGAGCCGGCTCACCGGCATTGTCTCGCGCGGAGGCTCGATCATGGCCAAGTGGTGTCTCGCACACCACCGCGAGAACTTCCTGTACGAACACTTCGACGAGATCTGCGAGATCATGAAGGCGTACGACGTTTGCTATTCGCTCGGAGACGGCCTGCGCCCCGGTTCCATCGCCGATGCCAACGACGAAGCCCAGTTCGCCGAATTGCACACGCTCGGCGAGCTGACGAAGGTGGCTTGGCAGCACGACGTCCAGGTGATGATCGAAGGCCCGGGCCATGTGCCGCTGCAGCTCGTCAAGGAAAACGTCGACAAGCAACTCGAGGCGTGCTTCGAGGCGCCGTTCTACACGCTCGGGCCGCTCATCACCGACATCTCGCCAGGCTACGACCACATCTCGTCGGCCATGGGTGCGGCCAACATCGGCTGGTACGGCACGGCGATGCTGTGCTATGTCACGCCGAAGGAGCACCTCGGGCTGCCCAACCGCGATGACGTGAAGCAAGGCCTCATCGCGTACAAGATCGCCGCACACTCGGCCGACCTGGCCAAGGGCTTCCCCGGCGCGCAGATCTGGGACAACGCGGTGTCGAAGGCCCGCTTCGAATTCCGCTGGGAGGATCAGTTCCGCCTGGCCATCGACCCCGACACGGCCCGCGCTTACCACGATGAGACGCTGCCGAAGGAGAACGCCAAGGTCGCGCACTTCTGCTCGATGTGCGGGCCGAAGTTCTGCTCGATGAAGATCTCGCAGGAGGTGCGCGAATTCGCGAAGATGAACCCGCCCGCGCGTCCGACCGTACCCATCGCCGAAGTGCGCCAGGCACTCGACGAGAAGGCCACCGAGTTCCGCGAGCGCGGCAGCGAAATCTACCTCTGACCGGGGACCTGCGATGCCCCATGTGGCCATAGCCGGCGCCGGTCTCGCCGGCCGCCTGATTGCATGGCGCCTCGCACGCGCCGGATGGCGCGTGAGCCTGTTCGACCGCAGCGCGCGCGACGACCGGCGTTCCGCGTCGCACGTGGCGGCGGCGATGCTGTCGCCGCTGGCCGAGCGGGTGTCGTCGGACGAGGTGGTGTTCGACCTCGCGCAGCGGGCGATGGCATTGTGGCCGGCGTGGCTGGCCGACCTCCGGCAAGACACCGGGCAGGCCGTGTACCACCGGCGCGAAGGCACGCTCGTCATCGCGCATCCAGCCGATCGAGGCACGCTCGAGCACTTCGCGCAGGTGCTGCGGCAAAAACTCGATGCACAGCATCACGGCCTCGTGCGTCCGATGGATCGGGCCGGCTTGGCGGCCCTCGAGCCTGCGCTCGCCGGGCGGTTCGAACAGGGCCTGCACCTGGTGGGCGACGGCCAGCTCGCCAATGACGAACTGCTGGCTGCATTGACGCTGGCCCTCGACCGCCTGGATGTCGAATGGCACGCCGGGCGGGACGTGACGTCACTCGCATCGGGCCTGTTGCAAACCACCGAAGGCGGTTGCGAGGCCGATGTGGTGATCGATGCACGGGGCCTCGGAGCGCGGCCCGCATGGCCGAGCCTGCGCGGTGTGCGAGGCGAGGTGCTGACCGTCGAATGCCACGGGGTCGAACTGCAGCGGCCCGTGCGGCTGATGCATCCGCGGTACCAGATCTACATCGCGCCCCGGCCGAATCACCGCTTCGTCGTAGGTGCCACCGAACTCGAAAGCGAGGATGACGGCCCTGCCACGGTGCGCTCGGTGCTGGAACTGGGCAGCGCCTTGTACAGCCTTCATCCGGCCTTCGGCGAGGCGCGTGTCGTGCAGATCGCCGCGAGCCTGCGTCCGGCGCTCGATGATCACCGCCCGGTGCTGAGGTGCACCGGTGGCGTGTGGGAGCTCAATGGGCTCTATCGCCATGGCTACCTCTGTGCACCGGCCCTGGTGGACGACCTCGTGCGGACCTTGTCGCCATGACCCGCCGTGTGCACCTCAATGGCCGCGCCGTCGACACCGACGCGGTGACGCTTGCCGAGCTGCTCGTGGCCGAAGGCCACGACCTCGGCGCCGCGATGGCCTGTGCCATCAACTGCGGCTTCGTGCCGCGAACGCAATGGGCCGGGCGTGAGCTGGCCGAGGGCGATTGCATCGACGTGATCGTGCCCGTCACTGGAGGTTGAAGCGATGAACACGATGCCCTGGAACGTCGGCGGCTGCACGCTGCAAAGCCGGTTGCTGCTTGGCACCGCACGGTATCCCTCGCTGCAGGTGCTGTCCGATGCCGTTGCGGCGTGTGGCACGCAGGTGCTGACCGTCGGCCTGCGGCGGCTGCAGCCCGAGCTGGGCGGAGGCAACGCCTTCTGGCAGCGGGTGCGCGCGCTCGGCTGCCATGTGCTGCCCAACACCGCCGGCTGCCATTCGGTGCAAGAGTCCGTCACGCTGGCCGAGATGGCCCGCGAGATCTTCGGCACCCCGTGGATCAAGCTCGAAGTGGTGGGTGACGACTACACCTTGCAGCCTGACCCGTTCGGCACCGTGGAGGCCGCCGGCCTGCTCGTGAAGTCGGGCTTCCAGGTGTTTGCCTACACCACCGACGACCTCGTCGTCGCCCGCCGCCTGCAGGATGCCGGGGTGGCCGCGATCATGCCGTGGGCCGCTCCCATCGGCACCGGGCGCGGGCCGTTGAACCCGTACGCGCTCGAAACCCTTCGCGCACGGCTGCCTGACGCGGTGCTCGTGGTCGATGCGGGACTGGGCCGACCGTCCCACGCGGCCCAGGTCATGGAGATGGGATTCGATGCCGTGTTGCTGAACACCGCGGTGGCCGAGGCGGGCGATCCGGTGCGCATGGCGCGTGCGTTCGCCGATGCAACGCAGGCAGGCCGGCTCGCATTCGAGGCCACGCCCATGGCCGCCCGCCAGACCGCGCAAGCCTCCACACCCACGGTGGGCCAGCCGTTCTGGCACACCTCCTGAAAGCTTCTCGATGGGTTATCTGCTGACGATCGCCGGGCACGACCCGGTGCATGGGGCCGGCATCACGGCCGACCTGGCGGCCTGGGCCGCGATGGGGCTCGATGGCGCAAGCGTCATCACCGCATTGACCATCCAGAATTCTTCCGGTCTTCGCCATGTCGAGCCCGTCGACGCTCGACTCGTGCGGGAGGCGCTGCAGGCCGTGTTGCACGACGGTGAACCGATGGCGATCAAGGTCGGCATGACCGGCTCCACCGCAGTGCTGAGGGAAGTGACGGCGTTCGTCGCGGCCCGCCGCTGTCCCTTGGTGGTCGATCCGGTGCTTGCGGGCTCGAACGGGAAAACTGCCCATCAGGAAGAACAGGGGGTCTTCCTCTCGGCCCTGCACGACCTGTTGCGCCACGCACACGTCATCACGCCCAACCTGCCCGAGGCCATGGCGCTGCTCGGCGATGCACCCGTGAACCTGCCCGCATTGCGCGCGATGTGCCGGGAGGCCGTCGTTCTCAAGGGCGGGCATGGGGAGGGTGAGCTCAGCGTGGACCGGGTGACCGATGGTCAGCGCACGGCGCTGCTGTCGGGCCCACGGTTGCCCGTGCCTGCCCACGGCACCGGGTGCGTGTTCTCGGCGGTGATGGCCGGCATGCTGGCCTCGGGCTGGGATGTGTTCGACGCGGCCGCGGAGGCAAAGGTGCGGGTGACCGCCGGGATCGCCCAGGCCCGTCAGCATGGCTTGGGCCGTCCCCACACGCATGCGGCTGCCCAGGCCGACAGCGCCCACCTGCCCGCATTGCATTGGGCGGTCAACGAGACCGTGTCGATGCCACCTGCGCCGGCCGAACCCTTCCTGCCGATGGCGGCCCCGATGGGCTTTTACCCCGTCGTGCCCGATGCCGAATGGGTGGAACGCCTGCTCGATTGGGGGGTGCGCACCGTGCAGCTGCGCGTCAAGGCCGGCACGCTGGACGACGCGGCATTGCGTGCCGAGGTGGCCCGAGCCGTGGCAGCCGGGCGTGCCGTGCCAGGTGCACAAGTCATCATCAACGATCACTGGCGCCTGGCCATCGGCGCCGGAGCCTTCGGGGTGCATCTCGGCCAGGAAGACCTGGAAACGGTTGACCTCGGCGCGCTACGGCGTGCCGGCCTGCGGTTGGGGGTCAGCTCTCATACGCCGGCCGAAATGGCCAGAGCGCATGCTGTATCGCCATCGTATGTGGCGATCGGGCCCGTCTATCCCACCACGTTGAAAGCGATGCGGTATGAGCCGGTGGGGCTCTTGCAGCTGGCGGAGTGGACGTCGCGTTACCAGCCCGCTTATCCGGTGGTTGCCATCGGCGGTATTGACCTTGCGCGGGCGGTGGATGTGTGGGCTTGCGGCGTGGATTCGGTGGCTGTGGTGAGTGCGGTCACGCAGGCGGCTGATCCCAAGGCGGCTGTGCGGGCGTTTCTGGGGCAGGTGCCTCTTGCCGTTGGCGGTCGCTGACAGGCGTCTCGGGTTGGTTCGCTTGGCGCGGGGCTTGTTCTCTGGCGAGGCCGCGCCGGGTCTCGGCCCGGCAGCCGAGTCACCTTTCTGACGGCGCCAGAAAGGTAACCCAAAGAGGCGCTGCAAACACCAGCTTCCCCGCTATTTTGCTCAGGCGCTTCGGCTACCAATCCCCCGCACGACCACCGTCTCCAGCTCCACCGTGACCGTACGAGACACGGCCGTGCCGGTCCGCTTCGCCTCGCTGCGCATCGTTCTGGCCTTGTCGGTCCGGCCTTGTCACCCTGGCGAACGCCGGGGCCCACTGCACCCAGGCGCGACCTTCGACGCAATGACCTGTGGTCTTCTCGCCAGGCCGCCATGGCGGCCTGGTGTCAGAGCGCCTTACAGGCCAGCGGCTGCCCGCAGTGTGGCGGCCTTGTCCGTCGCTTCCCACGAGAATTCGGGCTCCTCGCGGCCGAAGTGGCCGTAGGCCGCGGTTTTCTCGTAGATGGGGCGCAGGAGGTCGAGCATCTGGATGATGCCCTTGGGGCGCAGGTCGAAGTGCTCGTTCACCAGTGCAGCGATCTTGTGGTCGGGGATCACGCCCGTGCCTTCGGTGTACACCGTCACGTTCATCGGCTTGGCCACGCCGATGGCATAGGCGACCTGGATCTGGCACTGGCGCGCGAGGCCTGCGGCGACGACGTTCTTCGCGACGTAGCGGGCCGCGTAGGCGGCCGAGCGGTCCACCTTGCTCGGGTCCTTGCCGCTGAACGCGCCGCCGCCGTGCGGGCAGGCACCACCGTAGGTGTCGACGATGATCTTGCGGCCAGTCAGGCCGCAATCGCCTTGCGGGCCGCCGATGACGAAGCGGCCGGTCGGGTTGATCAGGTACTTCGTTTCCTTCAGCCACTCCTTCGGCAACACCGGCTTGATGATCTCTTCGATCACGGCCTCGATGAACGACGGCTTCATCTTCGAAGACGTTTCGCTCTGGTCCGGATGGTGTTGCGTGGAGAGCACCACGGTGTCGATCGAATGCGGCTTGCCGTCGACATAGCGCATCGTCACCTGGCTCTTGGCATCCGGACGCAGGAACGGCAGGCGGCCGTCCTTGCGCAGCTGGGCCTGGCGCTCGACAAGACGGTGCGCGTAGTAGATGGGCGCCGGCATCAGTTCGGGCGTTTCGTCGCAGGCGTAGCCGAACATCAGCCCCTGGTCGCCGGCACCGATGTTGAGGTGGTCGTCGGAGGCGTGGTCAACGCCCTGGGCGATGTCATTGCTCTGCTTGTCATAGCAGACCATCACCGCGCAGCCCTTGTAGTCGATGCCGTACTCGGTGTTGTCGTAACCGATGCGCTTGATGGTGTCGCGCGCCACCTGGATGTAGTCGACGTGCGCGTTGGTGGTGATCTCGCCGGCCAGCACCACGAGCCCGGTGTTGGTCAACGTCTCTGCAGCAACCCGCGAGCGAGGGTCTTGCTTGAAGATCGCGTCGAGGATGGCATCCGAAATCTGGTCGGCGACCTTGTCGGGATGGCCTTCAGAGACGGATTCGGAGGTGAAAAGGAAATCGTTCGACACTCTTAAACTCTCCAGTCAGGTTGCACACTGCGTTGCCGACCTGTGAGGTTGTAGAGCGGCGAACGCTTTAGCAGTATTTTCAGGCCCGGTTCCGCACACAATGTGAGGATGGCCCGGCAGTTGCGGGGGAGGGAAACCACCCGGCTGCATCGCCCTGCAAGTTGTTCAGTAACTCGGCGACTGGCGCATTATAGAAAACAATCGATTCGATGCTCACCCTTTTTCGTTGGTTCTCAAGGCTGCCGCTGGCTTTACTTCACAACATCGGCGCCGTGCTGGGCTGGATCACTTATGCCGCCTCTCCCACCTACCGCCGGCGCCTGAAGGCCAACGCTGACGACGCCGGCATTCCCGCAGGCGACCGGCGGCGTGCCGTCGCTGCTGCGGGTCGCATGGTGGCGGAAATCCCTTTCCTGTGGGCCCGGCCTGTCGACACGCCCATCCTGCCGAAAGTGCGCTTCGAGAACGAAGGCCTGCTTGCAGACGCCCTGGCAGAGGGCAAGGGGGTGCTGCTGCTCACGCCGCACATGGGCTGCTTCGAAGTCACGGCGCAGGCCATCGCCGAACGGTTCGGATCCATCAGGCCCATCACGGTGCTCTACCGGCCGGCCCGCAAGGCCATTCTGAGGGACCTGGTACGCACCTCGCGCGAACGGCCTCACCTGATGGCCGCGCCCGCCACCTTGTCCGGCGTGCGGCAGATGATCCGTGCCTTGCGCAAGGGCGAGATGGTCGGCCTGCTGCCCGATCAGGTGCCGCCCGAAGGCATGGGTGTGTGGGCCCCGTTCTTCGGGAGGCCGGCCTACACGATGACCTTGGTCTCGCGCCTCGTGCAGCAAACCGGCGCGACGCTGCTGCTCACCTGGGGCGAACGCCTGCCGGGCGGCCAAGGCTATGTGCAGCGCTTCTACCCCTTTCCGGAAGCCTTGACCGCGGATGCGGCAGAATCCGCCGCCGCGGTCAATCGGGCGATGGAATGGCTGATCCGCCAGCGCCCGTCGCAGTACCTGTGGGGGTATCACCGCCACAAGACGCCCCGCCAGCAGCTGGTGGTCGACGAGGGCAACGCGGTGAACGTCAAGGAGTAGTTCGTGGGCACACGCGTGCTGTTGGGTTTCCTGTGGTTGTTGCAGTGGCTGCCTCTGCGCGTCCTGGCCGCACTCGGCCGTGCGCTCGGCCGATTGCTGTGGGTGCTGGGCACGGCCCGGCGGCGCATCGCATTGCGCAACCTGGAGCTGTGTTTTCCCGAGATGTCGCCCGAAGACCGCGAAAGGCTCGCAAGAGAGCATTTCCAATGGCTGGGCCGCAGCATCCTCGAGCGCAGCCTGCTGTGGTTCGCCTCCGCGGAACGGCTGAAAAAAGTCATCCACGTCGAGGGCGACGTCAAGCTCGCCGAACGCAGCAAGAAGCCGGTGATGTGGCTCGTGCCGCACTTCATGGGTCTCGACGTGGCGGGCGTGGCCGTGCTGCTGTTCCAGCAGCACGAAGGCTGCTCCATGTACCAGGAGCAAAGCAACCCCGCGATGAACGAAGTGATCCGCCGCGGTCGGCTGCGCTTCGGCCATGCGCAGATCTTCCCCCGCAGCGACAAGGCCTTGCCACTGATCCGCGCCATCCGCCGCGGCGTGGCGTTCTTCAACCTGCCCGACATGGATTTCGGCGAACGCGATGCCGCCTTCGTCCCCTTCTTCGGCGTGTCCGCAGCCACGCTGCTTGCACCTTCCCGCATGGCCAAGGCCCTCGACATGGTGGTGCAGCCGGTGATCGCCGAGATGCTGCCGGGCGGGCAGGGCTACAAAGTGCGCTTTGGCGAACCGTGGACGCATTTCCCCACCGACGACGCACTGGCCGACACCGCGACGATGAACCGCTGGATCGAGGATGAGATCCGGCAGAACCCGGCGCAATACCTCTGGGTCCACAAGCGGTTCAAGACCCGGCCGGCCGGTGAATCTTCTCTTTATTGAAGAAGCCGCGAGCGGATAATCGCGCGATGCGACTGCCATTCACCAAGATGCACGGCGCCGGCAACGACTTCGTCGTGCTCGACGCCACCCGTGCGCCACTCGAACTCAGCCCGGCACAACTGCGCCACCTGGGCGACCGCCACTTCGGCGTGGGCGCCGACCAGATCCTCGTGGTCGAGCACACCGCCACACCGGGCATGGATTTCCGCTACCGCATCTTCAACGGCGGCAGCGGCGAAGAAGTGGAGCATTGCGGCAACGGCTCTCGCTGCTTCGTCCGGTACGTGGTCGACAAGGGCCTGACCGACAAGACCACCATCCGTGTCGAGACCATCAACTCGCGTCTCGAACTGCGTCTGCAGCCCGATGGCCGCGTCACGGTGGACATGGGCGCGCCCGTGTTCGATCCGGCCCGCGTGCCATTCGATGCCGCTGGCTTGTCGCCGCGCCGGGTCGACGGCATCGACCTGTGGCCCCTCGACGTGGACGGCCATGCCGTCGAGGTCGCCGTCGTGTCCATGGGCAACCCGCACGCCGTGCAGGTCGTGGCGGATGTCGAGCGCGCGCCGGTCGCATCTCAAGGCCCGGCCATCGAAGGCCACCCCCGGTTCCCGCGCCGGGTCAACGCCGGCTTCATGCAGGTCATCGACCGCAGCCACGTCCGCCTGCGGGTGTACGAGCGTGGCGCGGGCGAAACCCTCGCTTGCGGCACTGGCGCATGCGCCGCCGTGGTGGCGGGCATCCGCCAGCAACTGCTCGACCCCATCGTGCACGTCGACACCCGTGGCGGCACCCTGACGATCGAATGGCAAGGCGGCGATGCACCGGTCCTGATGACCGGCCCGGCCGTCACCGTCTACGAAGGAGCAATCGAACTGTGAGCATCAACCTGCAAGGCATCACCGAAGACGACATCGCGAACTTCCTGGCCAACACGCCCGGGTTTTTCGAACGCCATGCCGAGCTGCTGGCATCAATCCAACTGACCAGCCCGCACGGGCAGCGCGCCGTCTCGCTCCAGGAGCGCCAGATGGAAATGCTGCGTGACAAACTCAAGGGCCTGGAGATGCGGATCGTCGACATGATCCGCCACGGCCAGGAAAACGTCGCCATTGCCGAGCGCCTGCACCGCTGGACGCGCGCCATCCTGCTCACGCAAAACCCGAGCGACGTGCCCGAGGTGCTCGTCTCCGAACTGCAGCACCAGTTCATGATCCCCCAAGCCGGCATCCGGTTGTGGGGCGCGGCCGAGATGTTCCAGGGCCAACCCTTCTCACGCGAAGTCACGGCCGATGCCAAGAGCTTCGCGTCGAGCCTCACCCAGCCATACTGCGGCATGAACTCGGGCTTCGAGGCATCGTCCTGGCTCGATGACTCCGCATCGGTCACCTCGATGGCACTCATTCCATTGCGCCACGACCTGGCCACCCCGGCCTTCGGCATGCTGGTGCTCGGCTCGCCCGACCCCACACGCTTCAGTGCGGACATGGGCACCGATTTCCTCGTGCGCATCGGCGATCTCGCCAGCGCCGGGCTGTCGCGCCTGCTGCCTCCGCGCTGACCCGATGACATCGCCCGCCGCCCCGGACGTCCCGCCCGCGGCCGCGCTGGCGCCGGACATCGAACGCCACCTGCAGCACCTCCAGGTGGAACGGCACCTCGCGGAGCGCAGCCTTGCGCTCTACCGCGAGGCGCTCGCCCGCCTGAACACCTTCGCCGACAAACAGCCGGTGGACCTGCGCCGTGTGCAGACCTTCCACGTGCGCCGGTGGGCGGCCCAACTTCATGCTGGCGGCCTGGCCCCCCGCAGCATCTCCCTCGTGCTGTCCGCATGGCGCGGCTTCTACCGCTGGCTCGGGCGCGATGGCCTCGTGGACCTGAACCCCGTCGAAGGCGTGCGCGCCCCGAAGGCGGCTGCCCCCTTGCCCAAGGCCCTTTCGGTGGAGCAGGCCGTGACCCTCGCAGAAGCTCCCGAGGCCGAAGACGACCCCGCGATCGCCGCCCGCGACCACTGCCTTGTCGAACTGCTCTACGGCTGCGGCCTGCGCGTGGGCGAACTGGTCGGCCTGGACCTTGTGGCCGGCGCCGAAGCCGGTGGCTGGGTCGACATCCAGGACGCCACCGCCCACGTGCACGGCAAAGGCAGCAAGCGACGCAGCGTGCCCGTCGGCGGCCCCGCGCTGCAGGCACTGGCCGCCTGGCTGCAGGCCCGGCCGGGATTGGCCTGGGATGGCGAGCCGGCCCTCTTCGTGAACCAACGCGGCACCCGCCTCACCGCCGCACAAGTTCGAGCCCGCCTCAAGCGGCGGGCCCTGCAGGCCGGCCTGCCCACCCACGTGCACCCCCACATGCTGCGCCATTCATTCGCATCGCACGTGCTGCAGTCCAGCGGCGACCTCCGTGCCGTGCAGGAACTGCTCGGCCACGCCAACATCCGCACCACCCAGGTCTACACGAGGCTCGACTTCCAGCACCTGGCAAAGGTGTATGACGCGGCGCATCCTCGAGCTAAAAAAAAAGGCCCCCCAGTCGGCTAGCGCCTCCTGCCCCCGAGGGGCGCCACGGGTCGCCCGGCGGAGCCGGGCTCGCGTGTGGCTTGATCTGCGGCTTCGCTTGCCTGCCTGTCGCGCGCGGTTCGGGGCGTTGCTCGCTTTGCTCGCTCGCCCCCGCCTGCTCAAGCCGTCCGCGCTTGGTGAGAACAATTGCACAGAGGGCCGTGGCGTCCGGGCTCCATCGGGACAGATTCGACCGAAGATCACTCGCAACTGCATTTCGCAGCGTCCGTACAAACCAACCCATTGATTTTTCACCACGAGAGCCAAGGCATGAACCGACTTCTTTTCGTACTCGCAACGTTCGTGCTGATAGCCGTTGGCGGGTGTGCGACGGAGCCGGCCAAGCCTCTGTTCGTTGAATCCCCCAGCCAGAGTCTGGCGCCGCCGCCCGGCGACAAAGCGCAGGTCGTCTTCCTCGAGCCCATCAATGGCATTCAGGGCTTGATACCCGTGGGGCTCTTCGAGATCGATGAGAACAACAGCCGCACCCTGCTCGCCATCACCGGTGCGCGCAGCAAGGTGGCGATCGCGTTCACGCCGGGGCGTCACCGGCTCATGGCGAATCACTCCGGCATGATTGCCCACTACCTCGACATCAATGTCGAAGCGGGCAAGCGCTACTACGTGCTGGTACGCTTCATCTACGGTCGCGGATTCCAGCTTCGACCGCTCGTCCCTTCGGGAGCATCCGACTACACCGTGTTGAACAAGGATTTTCCGTCCTGGGTCTCCAGCACGCGCTTCGTGGAAAAGACGCGCGAAGGGGAAGAGCACTTTGAGCGGATCAAGGACGCGGTGACCAAAAGCCAGGCCGAAGGATTGAAAACGTGGATGGGGAAGACACCTCAAGAGCGCGCTGAACTGACGCTCAACCCGCAAGATTCGGTTCCACGGTAGTCCCGAAGCCAGGCCATCCCGAGAGGGACCCTGCGCATCGGACACCTGGGCCTTTGGCCCAGGCATGGAAAACCGGGGCGACAACGATCCCGGCATGAAGGGAGCGACCAAAGGGGAACCTGGCGGCGGCCAAGCCCCGGCGCGGCTTCAAGCCGCAAGCGACAATTCATGCCATGAAAACGATCACCCTGCGCGACGGCAAAGACCGCTCACTGCGCAAACGCCACCCTTGGGTTTTCCCCGGCAGCATCGCAAGCGGCAAGGCCGACGCAGGCGAGACCGTGCGGGTCAATGCGCACGACGGCAGCTTCCTGGCCTGGGCCGCCTACAGCCCCGCTTCACAAATCCGCGTGCGCGCCTGGAGCTTTACCGAGACCGAACGCATCGATGCGGCCTTCTTCGAACGCCGCCTCCGCGAGGCGGTTGCAATTCGTGCCCGGCTGCCCATCGCCAGCGACGGCATTCGCCTGGTTCACGGTGAGGCCGATGGTTTGCCCGGCCTCATCGTGGACCGGTACGGCGACACCCTGAGCGCCCAATTCCTGTCAGCAGGCATCGAGCGCTGGAAGCCTGTCATCGCCGACCTGCTGCTCAAGCTCACGGGTCTGACGCGGCTGTATGAGCGCAGCGACGCCAACGCCCGTGATTTGGAGGGCCTGCCCCACGTGACCGGCTGGCTGCGCGGCGAGGGGCCCACCGAGATCACCATCCGCGAACACGATTGGCGGCTGACGGTGGACGTGGCCGAGGGCCACAAGACCGGCTTCTACCTGGATCAGCGCGACAGCCGCAAATTGTTTGCCGACACGGTTCGCCATTTCGGCTGCCGCCGCGTGCTGAACTGCTACAGCTACACCGGCGGCTTCAGTGTGGCCGCGCTGGCCGGCGGGGCGGAACACGTGACGAGCGTCGATTCATCCGGCCCCGCGCTCGATCGGGCCAACCGCCATGTGGTGCTCAACGGCTTCGACCCGGACCGCCACGAGGCACTCGATGCGGACGTGAACGCCACCCTGCGGGAATTCATCCGCCAGGGCCGGCGCTTCGACGCCATCGTGCTCGACCCCCCGAAATTCGCCCCCACCGCGGCCCATGCCGAACGGGCCGCCCGTGCTTACAAAGACATCAACCGCCTCGGCTTCATGCTGCTGGAACCGGGCGGCCTGCTCTTCACGTATTCCTGCTCGGGCGGCATCAGCCCCGACCTGTTCCACAAGATCGTGGCGGGTGCCGGGCTCGATGCCCCGGCCGACGGTTTGATCTACGCCCGCACCCATGCCGCGCCGGACCACCCCATGACCGTCACGTTCCCCGAGGGCGACTACCTGAAGGGCCTGGTGGTGCTCAAGCGCTGAGCCAGCGGATGAGGGGGGAGGTCTGGGCTCAGCCCATCCTCACGCAGTCGCGGCCCGAGCGTTTCGCCTCATACAGCGCCGCGTCCGCGCGCGCGAGCAACTGATCCAGGGTTTCCTCCGGCCGGCACACCGCCACCCCCAGCGACACGGTCACCTTCAGGTCGGCTGACAGGCGCGACCAATCGTGCTTGGCCACGCCATCGCGCACGCGCTCGGCGGCCAGGTGAGCCGATGATTCATCTTCCGTGGTCAGCACCGCGAGGAACTCCTCCCCGCCGTACCGCCCCAACCGGTCGCTCGTGCGCATCTCTGCTGAGGCTCGGCGCGAAAAGTAACGCAACACCTCATCGCCCACCGGGTGACCGAATCGGTCGTTGACCTGCTTGAAGTGGTCGATGTCCATCAGCGCAATGCCAAACGATTCGCCGGTCAGCTCGAATTTGTGATGCTGCTGCTCCAGCAGCTCCATCACGCTGCGGCGGCTGAGCGCGCCGGTGAGCCCGTCACGCGTGGCACGCCGGTGCATCTTCTCGAACTTTTCCTTGAGCTTCTTGTTGCGCTGGACGAGCATGTCGCGCAACTGTGCGCCATACACATCGAGCAAGGTGCTGCGCGCAAGCACCAAGGCGAACCAGGCCGCACTGAGCGATCGCTGAGCCACATCGCCCATCGGCAACGACAGGTGCAGCTCGCCGAACACGATCACGGTGCCGACCCCGATGGCCATCAGCACCGACGAAGCCAGCACATGGACCGGCGAGACCCGCATGGCCCCGAACGCATGGATGATCAACACCATCATCAGAAACAGCACGCCCACGCCGGGAACCCAGAACATGAACCCCACGTGGATGGCCGAATGCACCAGCATCTGAGGCACCACGAGGAACGGATCACTGAGCCGCTCACTGAGGCGCAGCCTCAGCAGCACGCAGAAGACGCCGCAGGCGGCCGCTCCCGTTGCGCCGAAGGCCCATGCCACCATGGCGTCGATCGCGTCGGCATAGGCGAGCCCGAGCAACAGCAAGGTGTCGAACCCGTAGCTGACCAGCACCACCAGCAGCATCTGCATGCACTGACGCAGACGCTCCGCCCGGCCGGCGGCGGCAGCAAAGTCCTCATCCTCTCGAAGGTCGGCGGAAGAATTGAAGTGCATCGTGCGTAGAGGGAGCGCGCGTGATCACGAGCTTCTTTGTCGACGTTATCGGCGGGCTGGCTGCTGGCTTGAACTGCGTGGCGCCGGCAACTCGATGGCGGGCTCGAATTTGGCTCGTTTCACCGTGAAAAACGCCTTCACGTTGCGAACATTGGCATCCTGCGTGAAGAGACGATTGACCAGCGCGTCATACGCCGGCATGTCCGCCACCTGCAGCACCAGCACGAAATCCGGGCCCGGGGCCACACGGTAGCACTGTTGCACCGCGAATTCGGCCACCGCCCGCGATTCAAATGCGGCCAGGTGTTCTGCACCCTGGCGATCGAGCGTGACCTCAGCGACGGCCGTCAGCCCCGCGCCCAATCGCTCAGGCGACAAGATCGCCACCCGCCGCTCGATCACCCCGGCCGCCACCAGCCGCTTGACCCGCCGCAGACAGGTGGCCGGCGACGTCATCACCGTGGCCGCCAAATCCTGGTTGGACATGGAAGCGTCGCGCTGCAGCACCCCCAGGATGCGGTGGTCGGTGTCGTCCAGATCTGCTGCTTTGACAGATTCTTGCGAATTCGAGCGACCCATGAATGAAACTGCCTTGATTTACGGTGAGTGATTGATTATTTCTTCCTTGCTTGAGATTTGCAAACTTCTCTCGCTGATCAGTGCCTACCATCCACATCTTTGTTGAATCCCTCCGGGAGAAACCTCATGTGTGGCATCGTCGGCGCCGTCAGCAACCGCAACATCGTCCCCATCCTGATCGAGGGCCTCAAGCGCCTCGAATACCGTGGCTATGACTCCTGCGGCGTCGCTGTGCACCAATCGGGCGAGCTGCGCCGCGCGCGCAGCACGGCCCGCGTCTCCGAACTGCAACTCAACGTCGAGGCCGACGACGTTCAAAGCGGCACCGGCATCGCCCACACCCGCTGGGCCACCCACGGCGCGCCGGCCGTCCACAACGCCCATCCACACTTCTCCCACGGCCCCGGTTCCGACAGCAACACCGCCAGCTCCGGCAAGATCGCGCTCGTCCACAACGGCATCATCGAGAACCACGACGAACTGCGCCTCGAACTCAAAGCCAAGGGCTACGCCTTCGACAGCCAGACCGACACCGAAGTCATCGCCCACCTGATCGACCACCTCTACGACGGCGACCTGCTCGACGCCGTGCAACGCGCCACCTTGCAACTGCGTGGCGCCTACGCCATCGCCGTCTTCTGCCGCGACGAACCCCATCGCGTCGTCGGTGCCCGCGAAGGCTCGCCGCTGGTGCTGGGCGTGGGCGAGGGCGAACACTTCCTCGCCTCCGACGCCATGGCCCTGGCCGGCGTCACCGACCAGATCGTCTACCTCGAAGAAGGCGACGTCGTCGACGTGCAACTCGGCAAAGTGTGGATCACCAGCCGCACCCCCGAAGGCCGCGCACAGGGTGCAACGGCCAGCCCGAACTTCAAGCCCGTGCAACGCGAAGTGCGCACCGTGCATGCCCACACCGGTGCGGCCGAACTCGGCCCGTACCGCCACTTCATGCAAAAGGAAATCTTCGAGCAGCCGCGCGCCATCGCCGACACGCTCGATGCCGTCGAAGCCATTACCCCCGAACTCTTCGGCGACGGTGCCTACCGCATCTTCAAGGACATCGACTCCGTCCTCATCCTAGCCTGCGGCACCAGCTACTACAGCGGCTCCACCGCCAAATACTGGCTGGAGAGCATCGCCAAGATCCCCGTCAGCGTCGAGATCGCCAGCGAATACCGCTACCGCGACAGCGTGCCCAACCCCCGCCAGCTCGTCGTCACCATCACCCAGAGCGGAGAAACCGCCGACACCCTGGCCGCCCTCAAGCACGCCCGCAGCATGGGCATGAACCGCACCCTGACCATCTGCAACGTCGCCACCAGCGCCATGGTGCGCGAATGCGAACTCGCCTACATCACCCGTGCCGGCGTTGAAATCGGCGTCGCCTCCACCAAGGCCTTCAGCACCCAACTCGTCGGCCTCTTCCTCCTCACCTTGGCCCTGGCCCAAGTGCGAGGCCACCTCACCGAAGAACAGGAGCAGGCCCACCTCAAAGCCCTGCGCCACCTGCCCCTGGCCGTCCAGGCCGTGCTCGCCCTCGAGCCCCAAGTCATGGCCTGGGCCGAAGAATTCGCCCGCAAGGAAAACGCCCTGTTCCTTGGCCGCGGCCTGCACTACCCCATCGCCCTTGAAGGCGCGCTCAAGCTCAAGGAAATCAGCTACATCCATGCCGAGGCCTACCCGGCGGGCGAACTCAAGCACGGCCCCCTGGCGCTTGTGACGAGCGAGATGCCTGTCGTCACCATTGCACCGAACGACACGCTGCTCGAAAAGCTCAAGAGCAACCTGCAGGAAGTGCGGGCGCGTGGTGGTGAACTGTTCGTCTTTGCCGATGCAGACACCCGGATCGAATCATCCGAAGGGGTGCATGTGATTCGGATGCCCGAGCACTACGGCGCGCTGTCGCCGATCCTGCATGTCATTCCGCTGCAACTGCTGGCGTATCACACGGCTTGCGCGCGGGGGACGGACGTGGACAAGCCCCGGAATTTGGCGAAGAGTGTGACGGTGGAGTGAAGAGGGCCAGGTAGGCTGCCCCTATTGTTCACGGGCAATAAAGTCTGCGACAGAGCAATAAAGTCCGCGACGGAGCAATAAAGTCTGCGACAAGCGGACCGCACGTCGCGTTGTTCCGTGCCAATAAAGGCTAAGACAGCGACCCACTCGGATTAACCGCTATGCAGCGGCAGTCGATCGCTTGGCCATCAGCAGTCGACCGATGGAGGCGAGCCAGTGGCTGTTCAAGACTGAGAGCGGACGCTTGGCTGACGCGGTCCAGCGTCGCTCAGGCGTGGGTTTGTCGCCGGGTGCCAGAGCAACAGCTTCGGGCGGAACACCCATCTCGGTTAGGCGGGTCCGCTCATGGGGCCGCCTCGCCTTCACCGAGAACCACCCCATGCCACTTGAGCGCCGCGTATAGGGCGTCGAAATCCTGCTCCTCCTCGTCGAAGTGGATGGTCTTGATGCCGAGCGCTTTCGGTGCCACGAGATTCTTCCGGCTGTTGTCGATAAAGATGCACTCGCGGGCGTCGACGCCCAGCGTTTGCATGACATGCAGGAATATCGCCGGATTGTCTTTGCCAACACCCATCTCCGCCGACACCGCGATGGGATCGAACAATGAAGAAAGGTCGTGAACCATCTTCAGATGGTCGATGCGATCTTTCTTGTTGTCGGTGACGATGCCGACCGCGTACCTGGAACGAAGCGCCCTGGCCAACGCCAGCATGCGTGAATTAAACCGGGTGCTTTCGAACGCCTCAGTAAGCAGCACCATGCTCAGCGTCTGCCCAAGTTCGGCGCAGATGCGCCCCCAGATCTGCTCGTGAGTCGTCTTTCCGAGCGTCAGATCGTCATTGAATCTGCGGAACACCGACTGAACGTGTGAGAGTTCGATGCCCGTTCTCTGGCTCAAGTAGCGCGTGGTCGTGAGCGACCCTGTCTTGTCAGTCGTCAGGACGCCGTCGAAATCGAACAGGATGGCTTTGATGGATGACGTCTCCAATGCCGAGCGTCCCATAGGAACGCCTGCTGCGGTGAGGGCTTGAACAGCATCTTTGTCGTTGCGTGCCATGGGAGTGATTCTGCCTTGGCGTCGAACGTCCGCTTCCGCTGCACCGCTGTCAACCGTGGCGGTAGGACGAAAGTCAGCAATGGGTCGAAAGTGGAATTCGAGAAGCATCCGTTCGACGGGCCGCCTCCAGCCTGAAGCAGCCGTTCGTCGGGCCCCTGTGTCGCGCACTTCATTGCAGATGGGCCAAGACCAGGGGCCTGTCCGAATTTCTGTGTGTGAGGTTCATTGAACCTTCACCGAATTCGTGAAGCTGGGTGACGATATTACGGGGTCATCTGGTGAACCGATCTTCGTAGAGGATCGCGAATTGGTTCATCGCCGATTTCCAGTTATGAGCGGCTCGCCCCCAGTCCTCGGTGATGTTGCGCAGGGCCAGCCAGATGAGCTTGGTGGCCGCATCGTCGCTGGGGAAGTGGCCGCGTGTCTTGATGATCTTGCGCAGTTGCGCGTTCACGCTCTCGATCGCGTTTGTCGTGTAGATCACGCGCCGCACCTCGGGCGGGAACGCGAAGAACGGGATGACCTTGTCCCAGGCCCGTCGCCAGGCGCCGACGACGGTCGGGAACTTTTGTCCCCACGGGCCCGTCTCGAACTCGTCCAGTGCGGCCTCGGCGCTTTCCGCGTTTACCGCCGTGTAGATCGGCTTGATCGCCGCCGCGAGCGCCTTTCGGTCCTTCCAACTGGCGAAGTCCAGGCTGTTGCGGATCAGGTGCACGATGCAGGTCTGCAGCGTGGTAGCCGGGAATACGGCGCCCAGCGTCTCCGGCATGCCTTTGAGCCCGTCGGTGACGGCGATCAGGATGTCCTGCACCCCGCGGGTCTTCAGGTCATTGAAGACCTTCATCCAGAACTTGGCCCCCTCGGTGTTCTCGATCCAGATGCCCAGGATGTCGCGCGTGCCGTCGGGCAGCACGCCAAGCGCCAGGCACACGGCCTTGGAGCGCACGACTGCCTCCTCGCGGATCTTCACCCGCAGCGCGTCGAAGAACACCACTGGGTACATCGGCTCCAGCGGCCGCGTCTGCCAAGCCAGGACTTCGCTCATCACCTCATCGGTCACTCGGCTGATGAGATCGGGCGAAACGTCCACTGAGTACATCTCGGCGAGGAAGCCCTGGATTTCGCGCACCGTCATGCCGCGCGCATACATCGCCACGATCTTGTCGTCGAAACCCGTGAAGCGCCGCTCGTGCTTGCCGATGATCTGGGGCTCAAAGCTGCCTTCGCGGTCGCGAGGAACATCAATGCGCAGCGCGCCTACATCGGTCAGAACGGTCTTTGCGCCCTTGCCATTGCGGTGATTGCCCGGCGCTCCCTCCGGCTTGGTTTCGCCGGGCGCATAGCCCAGGTGATGGCTCATCTCTGCGCCCAGCGCGCGCTCCAGTACCGCCTTCTTGAATTGCTGGAAGATGTTCTCAAGCTCGGCCGGCGTCACCGGCCCAGGAATCAATTGCTCAAGTGCTGCAACTGAGAATTGCGGCTGTGCCGCCTTGTCCGCTCCCGCGGTCGTCTTCGTCTTGCGTGGCATTCATGCTCCTTGTCGACATGCTATGCCTCACACACGAAGTTTCTGACAGCCCCAAGACCAGCCACTCTCTTGGCCGTCTTCTCTTGACATTGCGGCTCGATGCCGAGGCGCAGGCGTACAGGGCAGTGCCCTCGAACGCCGTCGTGTGAGCTGCACGATTGCCTTGACGACGCACCAATCCCATGCCACCGTGCAGCGCAGCTGGCTGTCTTGCCTTGCTGCACACTCCATGCGATGCCCGCCGCCAAATCAGCCATCCAACCCGACTCTTCCCCGGCCTTGTTCAAGAGAGCCAAGGCTTTTGAGACCTGGCTGAAGAGGAATCACGCCACCTCCGATGGCATCTGGCTCAAGATCGCCAAGCGGGGCGCCATTGAAACGAGCGTCACCTACCCCGAGGCGGTGGAGATCGCGCTCTGTTGCGGCTGGATCGACGGCCAGAAGAAGGGCCTCGTCGACCAGCACTTTTTCCAGCGCTTCACCCCGCGGCGCTCGCGCAGCATTTGGTCGAAAATCAACGTCGACAAGGTGGCAGCGCTCATCGAGGCGGGCCGCATGCAGGCGCCGGGCTATTCGCAGATCGAGGCCGCTCAGGCTGATGGGCGCTGGGCGAAGGCCTACGACGGAGCGCGCACCGCCGCGGTGCCCGGGGACCTGTTGGCCGCGCTGGAAGCGGAACCGCGGGCCAAGGCATTCTTTGCAACGATCAGCGCGGCCAATCGCTACGCGGTACTGTGGCGCATACAGACGGCCCTGAAGGCCGAGACGCGGGCAAGGCGCATTGCCCAGCTGGGGGGATGCTGGCTCGGGGCGAGACCATCCCACATCTTCAAGCCACCTGCCAAGGCATGATCGCCAAAAGTAGGTGCCGTTCGTCTTAAGCTTTCCTTAGGCTTGCCTGGCTAGCATCCCGGCTCGATCGCCAAACGTCTGGAACAGACGCGGCTGCGATCCTTGAAACGATTCAGTCGGGAATAAAAAATGAGCAGGTATTCACCCGGGCACACGGCCTGGTGGTGTGGGGTCGTGCTGTCTCTTTCAAGCATGGTCGTGGGGACGGCCGCTTCGGCACAAACAGGTACTGCTGAGCCGCCCGGTGAGCCACCGGCGCAGGAGAAGCAAGACTCAGCGGCTGGTGCGTCCGACGCCGCCCCGTCCGCGAAAGAAGAGTCCACCAAGGAACTCGCGCCGGTGGTCGTGACCGCACAACGCCGCAAGTCGGCAGTCAGTCGATCGGTGCTGAGTGGCGACGAGCTGCGCAGCGTTCCGGGGACTGGGGGGGATACGATGAAGGCGCTGCAGAGCCTGCCTGGCGTGGCGGTCGCCGACGACAGCAGCAGTGCGCCGGCGATCCGGGGTTCCCGTCCTTCGGACAACGCCTACTACGTCGATTCCTTGCCCGTCGGCTATCTCTTCCACGTGGGGGGGCTGGTAAGCACGGTGCACAGTGATCTGGTCAAGCAGTTTGATCTGTACAGCTCGGCCTTCGGCCCCGAATACGATAACGTGACCGGTGCGGTGCTGGACGTTACCCTTCGGGCGCCCCGCACCGATCGCTTGCATGGCTCGCTGGATGTGAGCTTGCTGGGTGCCGATTTCCTGGTGGAAGGGCCGGTGACCCAGAACCAGTCGTTCTACTTCGCCGCCAAGCGCAGCTACCTCGACCTGTTGCTGAACACCGTCAAGGATGATGATACGGGCGTCATCCTGACCGTGCCCCGGTACAACGACTACCAGGGCAAGTATCTGTGGCACCTGAACGAGGATCACCGCCTGACACTGCACGCCACCGGTGCAGCAGACCATCTGGCCTTGAAGGTACCGGCCGACTCCAGCGTGGCCCTGCAAGACCCGGTGCTCGCGGGCGACAGCGCCAGTGACACGTCTTACGCCACCCAGGCCGTGGTGTGGGATGGTGAATTTGGCAATCGGATCTCGAACAAGCTGGCCATCGGCCACACCACGGACAAGCAGACAACCTCGCTCGGCTCGGCACTTCGAGTCACCTCAAAAACGAGCGAGGTCTTCCTGCGCGAACAGCTTCGGGTGCGTCCGACAGCGGCGCACGATGTGTTGGTGGGAGGGGCGGTCCAGTCCATCCACGCGGACTATGACCTGAATTTCCGGGACGCCCGTTGTACCGAGTTCGAACCCGAATGTGATTTGACCAGTGCACCCCAGAAGCATGTGATCGATGGCGTGCAGGCCCATTTCTACAGCGCTTTTGCCAAGGACCGCTGGCAGGTATCGCCTGATTGGGCCCTGACCGGCGGCCTGCGCTATTCGCGTGACGGCTACCTTCGCCGCAACTACACCGAGCCGCGCATTGGTGTGGAATGGAAGTGGTCCGACGACACGCTGTTCACTGCGGGCTGGGGGCGCCACAATCAGTTTCCGGAGGGCGACCAGGTCATCAAGGACGTCGGCAACCCGGGACTCTGGCATGTGCGTGCCGATCACTCCGTTGTGGGCGTGACACAGAAGCTCGGCACCGGTTGGTCAGTGAAGGCTGAGGCCTATCACAAGAAGCTGACTGACTTCGTCGTTGCCGATCCCGCCCTGAATTATGTGAACGGGGGCAGCGGGGAGGCCAATGGTCTGGAGCTGTTCGTGAAGAAGGAGCCGACTTCGGCTTTGTCAGGCTGGTTGTCAGTGAGTTTGTCGCGTGCCCGGCGGCACAACGATGCGACCGGCGAGGAGTTCCCCTTCGCGTTTGACCAGCCCGTGATCATCACGCTGGTCGGAAACTACAAGTTGAACGACCGGTGGCAGTTCGGTGCGAAGTGGAGCTATCACACCGGTGCCCCTGACACCCCGATCGTCAGCACGACGACCGACCCGGACGGTCGCGTGCGGCCCGTCTATGGCCCGATCAATTCCGATCGTTTGCCGAGCTACCATCGGCTCGACCTGCGTGCGGAGCGGACGGTGTCTCCGACGTTCAGTTACTACGTTGAGATGATCAACGCCTACAACCGCAAGAACGTCTCCGGATACACCTACTCGACCGACTATTCGTCGCGCAAGCCACAGACCCAATTGCCGATGATGCTGTCGGTGGGGATCAAGGCTGGGTTCTAGCGTTGAGCTTGGAGTTCTCCGCCTCCAGTTCACGCAGCAGCTTGGCATCCATGGCCTGCATACCAGCGTACTTCGTCCGCCACTTGTAGAACGTTGGCAAGCGCGCGCCCCGCGAACACAGGTTGACGCGGGCGCGCGTCCTGTGAGGCGGGTGCCCAGCGATGCGCTGTTGCACCCCACTTGGGTCCACGGCTCTCAAATCCGGTCTCCGTGTCTCAGTCAAGGCAGCGACTGGGCGGGACGGCGGCGAAGGGGCGTTGCATGCCGTGATTGCCATTTGGGGTGGCACTTGCCAAGTCGATGCTGCTGCCAGGTCCTTGCAGCCATTACCTTTTTTGAACATATGAATGGCCCGGGACGACGGGTTCGTCGGCGAACATCGCGGCCCGCGAAAGCGTTGACTCGCCGTGGTGATGACGCTCGGTGGCGCGTTGCCGGGGAGGCGCTTCATGAGACCCTGCCGCCATCCAACCGTCTGGTCGGACCATCGCTCCGTCGTCGATCTTTTCGTGGCACGCCATTTGAAAGAAGAAAGAAGGTGACTCGATGCAACGATTGACATTCCCGGCCAAGGGCTTGGTCCTCGCAGGGCTGTGTGTGGCAGGTGCGCACGCGGCCAGCCCTGTCACCCTCAGTCATGCGGTGTACTACCAGTGGAATGGTGGCTACTGCGCCAAAGTGAAGGTGACCAATCCAAATCCGGAGCCTGTCGAGTGGAGCGGTTCGCTCACCGTGTCAGGCCGCGTGTATTCGCTCTGGAACGCCGTGTGGAAGCAATCTGGAACGACGCTGGCCTTGAGCGGGACGGGGGCGAACAAGGTGCTCGCGGCCAACGCCAGCAACCAGACGGTTGGGTTCTGTGCCTTTGCGGCCGCTGCGCCGGCACCAGCACCGGCACCAGCACCGGCACCAGCACCAGCACCAGCACCGGCACCAGCACCAGCACCAGCACCAGCACCAGCACCAGCACCAGCACCAGCACCAGCACCAGCACCAGCACCAGCACCAGCACCA